>Ga0214923_10000326_pt1 | contig 73174 bp, 40 predicted proteins | sample LL1510_MetaG_FD_177993 | JGI IMG/M metagenome (GOLD analysis project Ga0214923, IMG submission 177993) | Freshwater microbial communities from Lake Lanier, Atlanta, Georgia, United States - LL-1510 | ecosystem: Environmental > Aquatic > Freshwater > Lake | place: USA: Georgia | collected...
TTCTTTTTTATCAGCCTTTATTAAATATTTATCAAATTATTAGTTTTCTAATATCAATTATTTAGGTGTTTTATAAAAAGAATCAGATGGAATTCTTTCAACTCTAATTTCATTTAATTTTTTACCAATATTTTCTTTTAACAATGATAATTTTTACTATGCATTTATTTTACACGTTTTATCCATTTAAAAATGATATAAATTTTCAAAAGATTTATAAATATCTGGATATTTTCCTTATAAATCTTTTATTGTTCCAAAAAAACATTTTTTAAACATCTGAGTAAAATAAAATACATCTTGATATTAATTTTATACATTATCCACAAAATTTTTTATGGCCCATTATTCTTAACATTTTAAATTATCAACTACGTCTTTTATTGATGAGAAATCTAAATCCCAAAATTTAATAATAAATCCATTTGTTTAAAATTTATATATTTTATCATCTATTTTAAATTCTAATTCTTTATCTTCTATTAATTATATTAAAATATTATTTGGTTTTAGATCGTTATGTTTAAATGAAGGAAAAAATTCTTAGATTGATTATAAAACATATAAAACTTAAAAAAATACATATTCTATTATTTATGGGTTCATTGTATTATCATTAAATTTTTTATTTAAAAATTTTTCTAAATTTCCCCCTTTACAATACTCACATACTAAAAATTTTACTACTTATGTATCAACTCTTTTTCTTTTTTCATAATCATTTAATTTTTATACATCTCCTTTAGAATATTAAACAAATTCTTTAAATTAATCGTATGAAATTATTCCAGAATAAAAAGATTATGTAATTAATGGATATTTTATTTCTTATTTCTATATTTTATTATAAAAAATATTATTTATCAAATTCAACATCTAATGTTCTACGTTTTCTGGTCTTTAATTATGATCATATGTAAAAGCATTATATTCTTATTTATATTTCAAAAATGTAGAAAATTTCACTGCAAATTATATTTATTAATTTTTTTAATTAGTTTTAATGAATTTAAAGGCAAATCCATACGATCCAGACCCTATATAGTTGGACTCTATTTTTTCTTTTCCAGATGAAATAGCCCATATTAATTCATGAAATTCTATAATATCAAATTTATTTTTAAATATTTTTGGAATACATTCAATAATATCTTATTTATTCATTTATTAAGTATTATATAGATAGTGTTTTACTATTTTGTTATTTTCTAATAATTATTTGACATTTAAGGAAATGTTTTAATACATATATATTCTTTATTGATTTAAAAAATATAAAATTAAATTATATTTTAAATTTTTTATTTTAATATATATATGAAAAGCACTATTGAAGGATTAATAAAAATGTTACATACACAATATTAACAAGATAACACTGTTAATCAAATGACAAATGGATAATTATTTGATTAATTTCAATATTTATAATAATTACAATAGATGAACGGAATGATATAAGATCCATAATATAGATAATAAAAAATAACTGATAGATTAATGTAAATATAAAATAATTTGAAAAACGATAATAGATAAGATGCATAAATGAAAGATATTTTAAATTTGAACGATTATTTTTTCTTATCATTAGCAATGTATAATTTAGGAACTTAAATATTCAAATAATTGAAATTAAGGCCATTTTAAATGGTAACTGAAATGATTTCAACTGGAGAAAATTAATAATTAGTTGGAACAATTAAAAATATTTATGGAGCAGTTGGAACTTTATAATAATAATTAACTGATAGATCTAGATAATTGTAATAATAATTTGGATAATATATTCCTTAATAATAAATGTAATAATAAATGTAATAATAACCATAATAATAACCATAATAACCATAATAACAATAATAAAACTAAATGGATTTAGAAGATTCTGAATCAGAAGAAGAAAAATAACCATAATAATCATAAAATAGTACATCTGGAAGTGGAATTGTATCAAATGTTATATGTAAAAACCTTTTAAACAAATTATAATAAAAAAGATAATCGGCCGATTATAAAATGTAATAATAAATTGATAAAATTGGAGGATCTGGTGTATTAGATTTATTTAAAGAACATTTAAAAGAAACTTTAGATAAAAGTGGCCTTAATTTTAGTATTAATACTCTTTTAGACAAAGTTTTTAATAAATTAGGAGGGGCTAATTAACCAGAATTTGCTGAATAAAAAGGATTATTGCAAGATATTATTAGTAAAATAATGAAATAAATAAAAAAAAGTGATAAATTAGTTGGTATAATGGAAAATACTATAACTGAATGAACTAATAATATATTCTTAATGTTAATATACGAGAGGCCTTTTTAGGCATTGGAGTTTTCTAAAAAACTCATTATTGTTTCATATAAAACTGAGTATGAGTTTATAATGATATTGATATCAGTTTTCCCCTAAATTCAATAGTTAAAATGAGTAAAAATTTTAAAATGGATAAATATTTTATTTTTTGTTTTTATTTTTTTTTGTTTTATTTTTTGTTTTATTTTTTGTTTTTATTTTTTTTTATATATGAATTCAGTATAAATATAAGAATAATAATACAGCGAAGATAATATGAAATATTTTTAGGAAATTTTATATAAATATATAGGAAATTATTTACAAAAACTTATTTAAGTTAAAATTATAGATAAATGCTCATATGATTTATAATATTAATAAACTATATTGGCTATTAATAATTATTGTGTTGAAAAAATATAAGATATTTAAAAAGATATATTAAATTATGCCAATAGTTAAAAAACAGACTTGGAATATATTTGGAAAAAAGCTTAAATAACAACATATTTACACTATTAAATATAAAATTATTCTTTATATAAATAAAAATTAGAAGAAATAGAAAATAATAAATAAATTATATAATATTTGCCCTTTTAAGTGTATTTATAAAATTTAATAATTTGTATATTTAAAGAATTTAATAATTACGATAATAAAAATATATAGTAATTCTATTAATAGATAATTAAATAATAGATAAGCTAATAATTTAATATAATAATATAATAAAATCTAACTATTAAATTAATAAAAGAAAATATTCCATATAAACAGAAATAATAAACACAATAAACATAATAAACACAATAAACACAATAAAAATAAAAAAAAAATATGTAAAAAACAGATACGCCAAATTAATAGAAAATATAAAACACATAAGAAACATAAGAAACATAAGAAATATAAAAAACATAAGAATAACCATAATGGTAAAGATTAGTTGATATAAAAACAATAAATTAATAATAATTTCCAGAAAAAGATATAAATGACATATAATCTCTAATAATAACGCCAAATATTCAATGAATAAAATCAAATAATTACTTTTTCAATAACTTATATAAATTCAGGAGAATCCATTATATATTCTATTATAATATTATTTATTTCTAATATTCTCTATAAATTTTAAGTTATATTATTTTTTACTTCTTACATTTACGGATATATATAATTAAATATTTTTTCATAATTTTTTTATGAATCTAATTGAATCATTTCTTCTAAATATGCAATTATAGTTATATAATGTTTTTATATACATTTTTTACATCTTTTAGACGGATGTTTTATATGATCATTAAACAATATAAATTATTTTAAAATTTCATATAAATTAAAACAAGAATATTGGACTGGTTATATTTATCCATATATTTCGGGCTCATTGTATATTTTAGAATATTATAATGTTATAACACTTTCTTAAATACTTTATTCTACTATGTTTTTTCTAAAAAATCTAATAATTTATAATAAATCACTTGGATTTTTTAAATCTTCATTTAATAACTTAATTATTCTATTAAAAACATCTATTATATCTTTCGTTTCATCTTGATTTCCAAATACATAATTTATATTTTAATTGTTAATTGTTTAGTAATTTTCTTAATTATTTTATTATTAATTATATTATTTAGCCAATATACCCCATAAATTATTTAATTTTGATTATAATAAATATAAATCATCAGTATTTCTTAAATGATTTTCATATGTAACTTAATAACTTAATAATTTTTTTTAAATATATTTTTTTTCATTTTTTTATATTTCTTTTTAAGTTTATTATATTTTATTAGCTATTCCCTCAATTTTTAATAATTATTTTAATAAATATTATAAAAATTTATCTTCAGTTTCAGAAATATATTTTTTTTACATATATATTATATATGATTCAATAAATGAAATTAATTCAAATTTATAATAATCTAATAGACAAAATTATTGATAGAAAATATTAAAATGAAGATATAGAATTAATTAAAAAATATAATGAAATTGTTTAAAGTAAATAAGATAATATAATAAATAAATAATATAATGAATTATATAAATAATTTTCCGAAAAATAATTAGAGTCTAAAAATAAAGTTTATGTTTAAAATTTGTTTCCTTTTCAAGGAAAATAGAATGAAATTTTAATAGATCACATAATATAATAATTGTATAATACTGAAGATAAATATTTAAAAATATATTGTTTTTTATTCTTATTAGATTTTTAATTGATAATATAATTTTAAAATTATGTTTTATCTTAATAATTTGAAAAAAAAGAAATGATTTAAATATTTAAACAAGATTAATAAAATTAGTAACTATAAAAATTTCTTATAGTTAATAAAAATAAATAAAAATAATAATAAATACATAAAAATTCTACAATGATATTATTTTAAGAAATGGAACAAACATTTGAAAAATTATTTGATAAAAAAGTTAACAATATTATATATCAAGATATATTTCTATTTATAACGAATAAATTAGAGCCAAAAAATAAAGAAATATATTTAGCATAAGAAAAAAATGCATTTTATTAATATTTTGAACTTATTAATAAATAATTATAAATACCAATAAAAGTTGCCGTTTAATAAAAATTTTAATATTATTTTGATCAATATATTGAAGTCAAAATATATCAATAAATATAAAATGTGTATTAAAAAGAATGGATTTTAAAATAAATATTTGGTAATCAATAATTTTTATAAAATAATAATAGAAGTTTAATAAATTCATATGATTTAAATTATAATTATTAATTGAATATATATGATTATTTATAAAACAAAGACATTAGTTAATAAAATTTATAATAAAATGGATTACATTTATAATTATATGGTGTAATAAATTTAGATCCATTTACTAATAAATAATTTTATGTAATAAATGACAAAGAGTAAATAAATATGGATTTATTATAAAAATTTGTAGACGAAAAAAGAAAAAAAATATTACACAATGAATATATCAATGAATTAATAAAATAATTAAACTAAGGCCAGTTAAAAATATTATTATAGAAAAAATATGAAATATCTAAAGATTATAAAGATGATTAAGAAAAAAACATTTAATATTAATATAATTATTAAAGATTTTTATAATAAAAAGAAATATTATTAAATTAAAGAACTAAAATAAGCATTATAAAGGAAAGGAAAAAAATAAAATGTTATCATTATCGTTTATTAAACATGAAATAGGATAATTCATTTATATTTTTATATCCTTATAATAATTTATTTATTGAAATGGGCGAAAATGAAATTTAAAAAACGTTTATCATAAAAGATTATATTAATAATATTTATTATTGTTAATATTGTAATTAAGTATTGTAAATAGATTCAATATAAGATGAATATGTGTAAAATTAAGAAAATTAAACACAAGATGAAATATAATAAGATTAAATAACAATTGAATAATGTATTAAATAATAAATTGAAAATATAGGTAATATTTTTAATTTATATGATGATAATAATGAAAATTTATTATTTGTATTGTAAATAGATTAAATAATATATTAAAATATATTAGATATATAAACGAATACAACACAACAATAAAATTAATAATTAATATAATAATTAAAGTAGATAATATATTAATTTACATAATAATTAAATAGTTTATAAGAAAAAAACGAATAAAATATTAAAATAACTGGTTATTTTGAAAATATTGTTTATGTTATGATATTTTATGGAATATTTTTGAAATAAGATAATATATTGAATAATATGATTTAAACTAGATTTTATTAATTCGAATAGCAAATATTATAATTATAGAAAGGAATATAATAGGTTATAAAAAATTTTGACTTGAGAAACTTTTAATATAATGAAAAATTCATTAATTAAATTTCCATTATTATTTATTTGTATATTAGATTAAAAATATGGAATATAATAGATTAATAAACAAATACTTAGATGATAAAATAATTTTTAGGAATATTTTAAGTATTAATACATTTTTAAGATTAAAAAACTATTGATGAATTACTTGTTAAATATAATGAATTATATGAATAAAAAGAAACTACTAATGAAAAAATAAATGAAAAAGATTATATGAAAAACATAACGAGAATAAAAGAAGAAAATTATAAAACTGAATAAACTTAAAAGGCCAAAATAAAAATGAGCTGGTAATAAAGAAAAATATTATAATAAAAAGAAAATGTTCCTTAATAAAAAGAAATACAATAAATAGTTTAATATATACCATTATAAAAATCTTAGTAAGAATATTTCATATAAAAATATAAAAATATTAAATAATTTTTAAACCATATTAGAATATAATTATAAACAGAAGGATAGATATAAAATTTATAATAATTTTTTAAGAAATATATAAATATTCCTTTTTTATTTTAAATTATGACAAATACTGTTAATATAAATTATTAACATGATAAAATTTAATATTATGGTGAAAAAAAAATAAATAAATAGATAATTCAATTATAAATTTAAGATGATAAAATATTCTATAAAAACTAAGAAATAACTCAAGATATATGCGGATATAATTAATAAAATGACATTTAAATTTATAAAATACATAAAATAGAAGAAATATAGAAAAACATATTCATGAGAAATTTTTTCTCTGATTATTATACTGATTAACATAATACTAATTATTTGCATATTTATTTTATAATTTACAGTCAATATAAAATTTTATTTTAAAATACTTATTCATAATTTAAATAAATAAATAAATTAGATGTTTATTATTAAATTTAAGAGTGGATAAATGATTTTTATATATTATTATACTAATTTAAATCTAGATAATTTAAAATATATCATAATAAAACAGAATAATAATATTATATAGAAAATAAAATGGAATTTTTAAAACATAACAAAATGAACGAAATTATTGATGTTTTATATGAATCTTTATTAATAGTTTTATAATATTTTAACTAATACTAATATTAATAAAAATAAATTCTTTCAAAAATACTTTAAATACATTATTTTAATTATTATCAAACATTTATTAAAAAATAAAGTGATTTATTATCAATATCTTTATAATTATATGGTAATTTTAATTAAATTCAACTTGAAGAAAATGAAAATTTCCAAGAAAATGAAAATGAAGATGAAGATGGAGAAGATAAAGATGATTATGATGAATTAGAAGATAATTATGATAAAAATATGAAAGATTTTTGAAAAAATATATTTTCAATCAATTATTTTTTGCTTTTCTTGATTTTTTTCCTTTAGAAGATTTTTTAGATCTTTTCTTTTAAACAGTTTCGTTTTTAAGGGATTTTTTAAGACTATTTTTACTGTTCATAGATCTTCTTCTTCTTCTTTTTTATACTTGTTCATTTCCGACTTTTTTTCCCAAAATGGTTTTTACTGAATTTGAATTACTTTTGTTCTACATATATAAATAGGCCTAAAAATTTATTTTATTTTAATTTTTTTTTTTAATTTCAGAAAATAAAAAACGAAAGAAATTTCCATATAGTATAAGAATATTTATATATGGGAATTTAAAAATTTTAGTCAGGATTTATTGAAATATATGGATTATTATAACTTAATATACAAAGAATAGAAGATTAGATACAATAATAAAATATATTTTTTGATTTCAATTCAATAATACATAATAGTATTTTAGATTTATATTAATTATTAGAAGGTAAAAATATGGATGAATTTTGTTAACCTTTTTTATTTAATGATAGAATAGCAATTTAATAAATAGATAAGTTAAAATTATAACTAATACCTTTAATATAAGGTAATAATTAAGAAAATATAGATTAAATGATGATATATGTTTCATTGATAAATTTTATAAAACATTTATATAATATATGCGATCCCAATGAAAAAATTATATATATTTGCATAGATGGATGTGTATCTATAAATAAAATAAATGAATAAAAATAAAGGAAATTATATGGATCTTTATTACAAATGAATGATTCAAAAAGTTCTTCTAAAATTAGTTTTAATAGAAGTAAAATATCAGCTTAAACTGAATTTATGATATAATTTGAAAGATAATTGTGTAATATATTATTAGATTTAAAAATAAATAATTAAATATACACTTCTAGTGAATTTGATGAAGCAGAATTTAAAATAACTAAAATAATTAGATAAAAAAAAATAAATAATTTCGCTATTATATCGCCAGATTCAGATTTTATAATAATTTCGTTAATATTAGATTTATAATTAAATAATAAAGAAAATATATCAGTAATTTAAATACAAGCTTAATAATTAGAAATAGAAGAAGTAAAAATAGAAAATGAAAAATAATTAGATAATATAATAGAATATAAATAATAAAATAAAATATAATATAATAATTCAAGATAATTCAATTATTTACCATTAAAAGAAAAAATGAAGTAATTATAAGAAGATAAATAGAAAAAAAGTTAAATATCATAAAATTATATTTATATAAAAAAAGATATTTCTAAATTTAGAGAATTATTATTATAAAATATATAAATATATAATGAAAATATTACAAATTAAGAAATTATAAATATAAAAAAAAATAAAGATCTAATACCAATTTTAATTAAAGAATCTAAATAATTAACAATGAAAACTAAATATAAACATGATACTCATAATGTATACAAAGATATTTTATTATTATTTGAGTTTTTTGGAAACGATTTTATACCAGCAATGAAAAATATACAAATAGACGAATATAATTTAGATATTTTATTATTTTCTTATATAATATTATTGAAAGAATATGAAAAAACACTTTTTACTTACATAGAATAAAATGATGAGCAAAAAATAACTGATATAATAGTTAATTTATTGGTAAAATTTGATACAAATTATTAGAAATTAAAAGAAAAACAAGTGAAAAAAAATGATTAAATAATAAAAAAAAATAAAGCTGTTTTTGATCCGTTATAAATAATGATGATTGATCCATATAAGTGTTTTATATAGAGAAAATAATAAAATTTTATATATCAATATATGTATGAATATCAACTTAATAAATTTTCCCAAAATGAACATTTTAATGTTAATAACATGAAAAATACTTTATGTTAACAATACATATAATCATTTATTTGGATAAAATAGTTATATTTTGATAATATTTATATTGATTGGGTATATTAATCACATTATGCACCTCCAATTTAACATATGATAGATTATTATACAAAAATGAAATTTTCTAAGAGAGGATATAAAAAAATAGATAATAATATGTTTTAGTTTTATTTAAAGAATATAAATGCGGAATTATAATTTTTATTATCAAATAATTTAGATATTAATAATAGATATGTAAATGAATAGATAAATACTTTTTTATCGTAGAATAATGCATAATAAATATAAATATTGAAAAATAAAATAATAAAACTATAATAAATAAATTATTATTTTCCAATGGATGATTTATAATTAGATATTAATAAAATAAATGAATTTAATTTACAGGCAAATTTATAAAAGACCGAAATTATAAATATATTTAAAGAAAAAATATCAGAAGATGAGAAAATGAGTAAAGTTAAAATTATTTTAGATTAGTAAATATAAAATTTGTTATAAATAACCGATAAGATATTTCCTTTTATGAAATATAGTAATAAATATGTTTATTTTAATTAAAGTGATTTAAATTATGAATTATTTTAATAGATTATAAATATTTTAAATAAATGATTTATGGATTTTTACTCAAATTGGGGTAGGAGAATATAATAAAACTGATACCAAAACTTATAGAAACTGATTAGTAGAATATGTATAAACTGATATCAAAACATGCGAAAAAGAATTGTTAAAAATACCCTCTCGTATATAAACACGCGCAACTAAAATAATATAAAAACATATAATAATTGACTTATTCGGCGCGCCAAATATATATTTTTTTTCTTTTTTTTAAAAAATAAATATATACTAGTTTTTAAATTATATATGGAAGAACAAAAATAATAAAATTAAGAAATAATGGAATTTAATTAATTATTTGAAGGATATAAAATAGATGTTTTAGGGACATTCGAAAATCCAGTTTTTATTGTAAATTAAATATGTAATATATTATAAATTTAAAATAATGCTTCATGGTTAATATAAGTTAAAAAAGAATTTTAAGGGTTCATTTAAGATGAGGCCTTAATTCCTAAATATAAAGGATAAAAATTAGCGTTGGTAAATGAAAGAGGATTGGTTGAAATTATGTGTAAGACAGAATCTAAATTAGGATTTAAATTTAGAACATTTATTTACGAACTATTAAAAAATTTAAGATTAGGAAAAATATAATTGGTTTAATAAAAATTAACTGAAAAAGAATTAGAATTGCTTGCAAAAGATGAATAATTATAATTGACACATGAATAAATACAATAAAAAGATTAATTATTATAAAATATTGAAAATAGATAACTAGATGAAAGGTCATATAATTATCAAAACAAAGATAAAATAAGAAAAATGAGAGTAATTAAAAGAAAAGACTCAAATTTAATATATTTATTCTATTGTTCAGATGATACTTTTAAAACTTAAAGAGGATAACGGTTAAACAGGACAAAAAAAGACAGATATGGGAATTATGATAATTTTATAAAAGATTTTGACATTATTTTCGAATCATAAATTCCAAATGCATAAGAAACTCTTTAAATTGTATTAAAATATTTATTAAATAATAATATATTATTAAGAATAGGAAATAATGAAATATCCAAACTTTAATTTTAATTGGGGAATTTTGATAATGATTTTCTAGGATAGTGTTTCTAAAATATTTATGTAAATAGAAGAAATATTCATGATGAAATATCAGAAGATTATATAAAAACAGAAATAAAAAAATTAGTTGAAAATAATTTATTTTTTCTAAATAATGTTATTGATTTTGATCAAGATGTTGATAATGGAGAAGATGTTGGAAATATGGATGATTTAGAAGATTTAGATGAATGATTTTATATTTTTTTATGTTTTTACTACTTTTGACTCTTAAAAATATTGTATAACTGATATGTGTTTTGTATGATTCTACTCATTAGTATTATCATATTTATATATCAGTTTCTTATGATTCTCCTAATCCTATATAAGCCTCTCGTATATAAACCCTTGATCCTTTAATTATAAAATTGAAAAAATAATTACATGACATATAAAATTAAATATATATGGAAAATATAGAAAATAATTATCAAATATAATTCATTTGTTAATAATATTAAAACAATTCATATTAAACAGTAAATAAAACATTATAAGTAAATTCTAATGGATAAAACATTAATAATTGTATTAAATAGGCATATAATTAATATAAAATTGATTGTAAATAAAGATATTATGATAATAATTTAGATAATTTTTTACAAAAATATTTTAATAATGTATAATAAATTAAATAGAAAAATTCATTTAATATAAATAAATATAACATAATAAATATATTTAAAAAAAAATATTTTAAAGATAATTTAAAAGAAGAACATAAATAAATAAACATTAAAAATATATTTTAATATTTTGAGAAAGAATCTAACGATATAGGGATATCATTAAAATAATATAAATAAATTGTTAATATTATATGGATCGTATTAAATGATAATATTATTTAAAATGATATTTTAATTGATTTTGCATATATTGACTGTTATAAAAATTAGATAGAAAATTATTACATATAAAAATTTAAAGATAATAAAATAAAAAAATTTAAATAGAACTATGAACAGTTATTACGTACTTATAGCTATGGTACTTTCAAAAAATAATAGTAACAAACTAGAGAAATAATTGAAAAAAGTGATAAAAATATTATTTTTTCGTATCCCGTTTTGTGTTTAGATGATTTTGATGGAAGGACAAAATAAATAAAAAATATTAGAATATTAGATTTTTTTGAATACATGTAAAATAAATAATAATTTTTATGTTAAAACATATAATAATTAGTATAAATTTAATTATAATAATTTATTTATTAAGAATAGCCAATTACCGAATAATAAATGCAACATATTGATTAAATATAGGAAATATAATATATTGAATAGAATGATTAATAAAATAATGAGTAATATGAAGAATAAAATGAATAATAAAATGAAGAATAAAACATTGATTAGAATGAAGAATAAAATGAATAATAAAATATTGAATAAAATGAAGAATAAAATGAAGAATAAAATGAAGAATAAAATATTGATCAGAATGAATAATAAAATGAAGAATAAAATATTGATTAGAATGAAGAATAAAATGAAGAATAAAATATTGATTAGAATGAAGAATAAAATGAATAATAAAATGAAGAATAAAATGAAGAATAACATGATAATTAAGAATAAGAAGAATTTAAAGAATAAATATCAAATATTCCATAATAAATATAATATGTAAATTAAAAAGTTATTTAAATGATTACATATAAATAATTCGCTAAACCATATTTAACATAATTATTATAAGAAGAATATAAAAATGAAGATGATTTATTATTGGCAAAAAAATTTACTGATATATTTTTGAATGATATTTAAGGAGAAACTGTAATAAATATAGAATAATCAAATTAATTTTTATAATATAGTGATACTCATAAATTAAGAAAAATTATTAAAGAAATACCAAATCTGATACAAGTTAATGAAAATAGGAGTGGCCCAGTCTGGGCCAGTCCGAATTAATTCACATATTAAGAAACTGATAATAGTTATAAAGTTTTTATTGGAAAAAATAGTTAAAATAAAGATTATATGTAATATATGAATTTAAATGTTTTTGATTATTTAATGATGAAAATTTCTTTTGAAAAAGAAATTACAAAAAATAAAAATAATCCAACTGAATTAAAAAAATATCAAGATAAATAACATAAAATAACAATTTATAGATAATAATTCATAACAATAAAAAATTCAATAAAAACATATTCTAAATATTAAACAGATTTTAATAATGCTGAAATTATAAACAGACCATAAATTAATACAAATTTTATATAATAATATAATTTAAAAATAGATTTAAAATAAAAAATTGATTAGAATGAAGAATAAAATGAAGAATAACATGATGAAGTAATTATTAATGAAGAATAAGAAGAATTTAAAGAAGAATTTAAAGAAGAAAATAGATAAACATAAAACATTCCATAATAAGAAAAATCAAAAGATTATTTTGAATAAAAAAATATTATTCATTTAGTATTTTTCACTTAAAAAAAAGCTGATGTAAAAGAATTTGAGTTATAATCAATTGATATTGTTTAATTAGATGAAAAAATAGTTAAATATATTTATGATTAAGAAGGAATAAAAACAGATTTTTAAGAATATTATTAATAATTGTAAAGATTAAATTGTAATAAATAAATATATGAGAAATTTAAAGATAAAATAATAGTTATTGATATAGAATATGCATCAAAAATATTTAAAACACCTAAAAATACAATTGAAACAAACAATAAAGATAAAACATTTTCAATTAGTAAAGATGAATATAAAAAATTATAATAATAAATAACCTAGCACTTTTCAAAAAATCCTATTACATAAAATTATGTAATAGAAAATTAAGAAAACTCATATGTAAATTTAGCATTATTTGAACATAATCATTAATTTGGAAATAAATATTCTCCTTCTTTAATTACAATGGATAATTTTAAATTACTAGAAATGTCCTATATTAAAGAAACAAAATTATATTATATTCAACTTGAAAAATGGTTAAGTAAAATTTTAAATGAAGATATATTAATATAAGATAAATAAATGATTTTTAAATAAAATTAGGTAATATTTGATCATGAAAGTAGTGAAAGTAATGAAATTGATAATGAAGATCTATAATCATAAGCGTTTAAAGATAATTAATCATAAATAACTAATTAAACTATTAAAAATATTGATATATCTACTAATTATGAAGAATAAATTAATTAAATAGATATAATGTAATAAAGTTATGAAAAAAAATATAAACCTAATAAATATATATATAAACCAGAATAAACTAGATTATAAATGTTATAAGATGAAGAATATTAAAAATAATTTGATGATATTAAAATAGAATCGGGTAAACAGATGATAAATAAAATAGGAATAATGAATAATATAAATAGTTAATCGTTTTATCTAAAACATAATGATTAAAGTTAATACATTATGTATAGAATATTAACTTTCAAATTAGAAGATATAGATGATGAAATAAAATTTAAAAAAATGTTGAAAAATTTAAATATAGATGAAAAAGATTAATAATAAATATAAATTTTTAAAGATTTATTGAATAAAAAAAAAATATTATATTTATAGGAAATAAAAATAGGAAGATGGGGCAATACTGTAAAAGAATTATAATATAGATATAATTCAGAGGGATTTATTATAATATGTATTTATTAAGTGTAATATATAGTTGAAAGTGATATAAAAAAGTTATTTAATACTTAAAATATAGGATAAACGATAAAAATAATACAATAAACAGAATATAGATATATTTTGATATTAGATATATTAAGGGGAATTAAAATATATCTTAGAGAATTATAAAAACATTAAGGATTAATAAAATTACATTAATAAATAAAAAATAATGATAATGATGATGATGATGATAATATTTAATTAGAATAAGAAAAAACTAGATAAATTGAATTATAAACTAAATAAAAAGAATTAGAAGAATAAACTAAATAAAAATAATTAGAAGAATAAACTAAATAAAAACAATTAGAATAATAAACTAAATAAAAAGAATTAGAAATTAAATAAAAACAATTAGAAGAATAAACTAAATAAAAAGAATTAGAAATTAAATAAAAACAATTAGAAGAATAAACTAAATAAAAAGAATTAGAATTAGAATAATAAACTAAATAAAAACAATTAGAATTAGAATAATAAACTAAATAAAAAGAAATAGATTTTAAATAATAAATGATAAAAGAATTATTTTAAAAATATATTGCAAAAGAAATAAATAAAGAAGAATTTGATAGTTTTATGACATATATAAATAATAGTTTTAAATGATTATCATATGTTTTTTTATATTTTTTTATTTTACACCATTTTTTACTCATCATTTTTTTAAACTCTTATATTTTTATTATATATCTTATATAATATTTCAACTTAAAAAGTTATTTAAATGATTGCCTTACAAATATAACGTAAAATTTAATTCATTATTATAGAATAAACAAATTAATTTTTATAATATAGTATTGTTCATAAATTAAGAAAAAATATTAAAAAAATATCAAATCTGATATAAGTTAATGAAAATAGGGGTGTCCCCTTACGGGACACTCCAGTTTATATATAAAGTGATAACAGTTATAAAGTTTTTATTGGAAAAAATAGTTAAAATAAAGATTATATACAAATAATTTGATGAAAATTATTTAACATATTATAAGAAGAATATAAAAATGAAGATGATTTATTATTTATAAAAAAAATTTATTGATATATTTTTGAATGATATTTAAGGAGAAACTGTAATAAATATAGAATAATCAAATTAATTTTTATAATATAGCGATAATGGAAAATTAAGAGAAATTATTAAAAAAATTTCAAAACTGATACAAGTTAATGAAAATAGGACTCCCTCAATCTAAGGGAGTCCGAATTAATTCACATATTAAGAAACTGATAATAATTATAAAGTTTTTAATAATAAAATAAAGATTATATGTATTTTTTTCAAAAAAGAAATTATGAAAAAATTTAAAAAAATAAATAAAACAAAAACTTTTTTATGTGTTTGGCCTTATCAGAATGCATATAAACTCCTATCAGATTCATTTAAAACTTATCTAGAGTATCCTTAATAATTCATATCAGTTTTATATGAAACTGATGGTCTTAAAAAGACCTCTCGTATATAAACCCGTTCATATATATTACAATATAAATTGGCCCTAAATCACATTATTTTTGTTTTTTCTTTCTACTTAAAAAATCTTTTCTTTCTATTATTATAATATTTATATAAATTTATCATTAACTGGAACTATATTAGTTTATAACATATAAACATCTTGATATTCTACAAATATTTTATTTTCTGATATGTATGGAATTATTTATTTGTCAGTATTTAAAAATTATTCTCTTGAAATTTAACCTCCAAAATGTTTTTACACTATTTTATTAGGTCTACCTTCTATTATATAATCTTTTCCATAAATATGTTTTGCTATTTTGTTTAATAATACCATTATTTATTATAATTTTTCTTTTTAAATATTACTCTCTAATAAATATTAATATACACATTCTATACTACAAAATTATCCTTATACGTGTATTTATAAAGTCTATTCTTTCTATGTTATTTTTAATGGAATTCCCATAAAAGATTATTTCATTGGATAAGAACAATACCAACAAAATTTATACTTAGATAAAAAACTATTTATTTCTTAAATATCATCTTCATTATTATTCATATATATTACAAAACAACCCTATATATTTTTTTTAAAAAAAATCATATATTGCCGAGCATTTTATATATGTAGAAAAAAGGCAAAATTCAATACTAAATACCATAGACATAATAATCGTAGATACCAGAAATTTAAGCATTATCTGAATATTATGAAAAATTCGATTCAGAAAAATTAATCTATAAAATATAAGACTAATTATATTAAGTAGTTGATAATATAATGGATTAACGTAAAAAAGTTGGAAAACCTATCATAGAATATTAAAAAAAATCAAAAGATGAATTTTTATTCCAATATGTTACAATGATAAAGAATATATAACAAGAATTACAAGATCCTTAAAAATAAAAATATAATTTCAATGATTTATACTTCTTTGATAATAATATAATACATCCAAAGATAAATATAATAAAAATATCAAATGAATCAGATAATAAAAATTTAAGAATTCAAATTTTAAGGTCATTTTTTATATTGGCTAAAAAATATAAATTAAAAAATATAACAAACGCTATTGACAAATCAAAAAGTAATTAATTTATTTAAAAAGCTGATGATTTAATTAAAACAGATGAAATAGGATAAATATTTAATGAAATATCTATGAATATAGCACAATAATTTTAAGGACAATTAACAAATCAATAAATAGATAGTTATGTAGATATTTTAAATCCATTATTAAATATGAGTAATAATAAAAAAAAGAAAATATTAGGAATTATATCAGAATGTATAGAAGAATTCATAGAATATTTATTTGTTATATTTGATAAAACTATAATTACATATTTTATAGATAAGACAAATAATTAAATCAAATATTTATAATAAAATACACAAAATAATCATTCGATAGAAATAAAAAATAACGTTTTTGAAATGTTTTAATAATATTAATAATAATAAGTAGAATAATAAGATAGATAATATGATGTTATATAAACAATTTAAAATACAAGTGGAGATTAATTAGAAATAAAATTATATGCTAGTAAATAAGAAGATTTAGATAATATTTCGTCATTTATTATTAAATATATATCAGAAAAAGAAAATTTATTGGATTTATTTTAAAATATTACTAATTTAATAGGACAAGATAATAGAAATATATTTACAGATGATTAAAAATAGAGATTATAACTGTATATATTATTAACATTTGAAATATTATAGAAATAAGTATATTAATTAATTGGATAATATGATGATGATAAAATAATGGAGTAATTATAAAAATATATAAGAGATTATATTACATAAATAGATATAAATAAGATATTGACAGACACTAAATAAGGCATATAATAATTAAATTAACAAATAAATTTACAGTAATTAATAAATAAAAATTGATTGTTATATATATATAATGTCTGCTTTACAATTTTAAACTATTGAAAATATTCATAATATTAATAATGATCAATAAATAAATTCATATAAATAAAAATTTTCTTATTCTGATTTTTATTTTAATTTATATTATGATGAATGTTATGAAATACCTTTTATATTAAATGAAAATCATAAAAAAATAAATAAAATATATATAAAAAAAATTGGAAGCAATGAATATGAAATTTTATATTATAATTAACCTTAAATTATAGATTTTCCTTCAAATATTGCAAACAATGGTGTAGATAATGTAGATAATTGTTTTTATAGATGTGCGCATAATTAATATTTGTATTATAAATAAACTACAGTAATTAAAAAACCAATTGATGAATAAAATAAATGGTTATTTTTAAATAATATATAAGATATATCTGTTTAAAAAATGAAATAAAGACAAAATAGTCCATTTGAAATATTTGATATGCAAGATTATTTTCCTTTTTTAAAATAATTAATTTTACAATAAGATGATATAAATAAAAATATTAATGTGTATTTATTTTAATTGAAAGAATTTTTTTTATAAAAATAATATTTAAATGATCTTTCTGTGGATGATTAACTCTAATTATATATTTAAAATTTATCAAGTTTAGAACATAAAAATAAAAATCCCGTTTAATATGATTAATTGTTATAAAAAAGATTAGAATAATTATATTAATTAGAATTTGAATTATCTGGATCCAATAAAAGAATATAAAATAATAATATAAATAGATTTATAATGTCTCCATAAATTGATTTTAATTATATAAAATAGAATTTTAAAATGGATCCATCTTTAGGTTAAACTAGTGAAAATAATAATATTTTTTTTAGAATTCATATGTTATCGGATCCAATAGAATAATTTGGATATAATTTTAATATACATGTAAAATAAAATTAATTAAGTGAAAAAGAACCCCTTTTATTATTATTGAATTCAAATTAACCTATATTTTATATTTATATTAATAATTATATTTAATCTTTAAAAAACCTAAAATAAAACAAATATATTTAAGAAATAAATTCAGATACAGATGATGAATTAAAATAAAATTTAGACAAAAATATATAAAATATTTTTAATTTGGCTTATATTGTTGGATAAAACAGACAAATAAAGGATCCTTATCTTTATGATTTTAATTCTAATTATGTTTTTAATAATGATGAAAATGTATAATATTTTTAAAATTTACATAATTATGATAATAATAATGGTGGTTAAAAAGACAAATATGATTAAAAAGATTATAATTTTCTAATAAAAAATATTATTATAGAAAAAGATTATGAAAATGGGCAAATTATATAAAATATAGAAAATAAATGTAAAAATTATAAGTAAAATTTGGAGATACTAAGATAATAAAAAATATAAAATAACGAATATGATATTATAAATAATGAAATTTATATGAAATATGCTAATTTTTATTTATTAGGTGATATTTTATTATCTTTAAATACTTATTTGAAACAAATTAATATTTAAAATTAAAATTTTTTTAAATGGGATGGAGCCGATATTAAATACGGTAATAATAATAATATTATTAAATTTTTTAATTACGATGTTATAAAATATATAAAAAATGTTATAGTATATTGTGTTTTAGATCCTTAATCATTATATGCTATGTTATTTTTATATATTAATATATTTGATTAAAATATATAAAGTTTATATTATGGAAAATGGAAAGATTAATAAATGTTTTTGCTTTAGAAAATAGTTGATCCATTTATTTATAATTTAAAATATAAAACATATTATAGTGCAAATTAATAATAATATTAATAAAATACTTTAAATAAAATAATGGATAAAAAATTAACAATAATATAAAAATTAGATATTATCGACTAATATTTTAAACAAGATTGTTCTATGTTCTATTTATCGTTATAAGCTAACTAATTCTTTGAATAATTTTCATAATTATAATATAATTAATATATTAATAGAGCCGATCCAGATATGCATAAATAATGTGATAATAATTTTAAATATTTAAATAAATAAAAAATAATATTATAAAAGGTTGAAAATTAATTATTCGAATAAGATAAATATAATTTTATGTAATTATCTATGAATTATTCTATGATTATGATGGATATTAAGATAGAATATAATATGATGACCGAATAATTTTAAAAAATTAATAATTAATTTTTTTTAATGGAAAAAATAACAATAATGATCAGATAATTATTGTTTATATACTATAATTTATATTAAGATTAATAATAACTTACTATTGAATAAAGAAATTTTTTCGATACTGGAATATTAGGGCCAAATTTTTTAGATGATTAAAATAATGTTGATGGAATAGAACCTATAATTAATGAAATTTTAGTCGATAAATAAAAAAAAGATTTTATATTTTAGATTTTAAAATTGAATGGTTATTTAATAAACATAAAAAAAGACAATAAAAACATATAAGACGAATTATTTTAAAATATTTTAAAACATTTTAGCAACAAATTATTGAATATGAATTATTGTGTTTTTGGCGGCGATATTATTAATATACCAAGTTATAATAATGAAGGATTTATTTTAGATAAAAAAAAATAATAATTAATAAACATGGATTATTAAAAAAACACTTATCATTTATTAAAATATTATGTATAATAAAAAAATGATTTAGAATAATACAATTATTTTATTAATAATTCAAATATATTAAATTTTTAATTGAATAATAAAAAAAAATTATTCCTAGATGATTTTTAAAAATATTTGTATGGCAATTTATTTATGACAAATTATTATGAAGGAAAACCTAATTATAATTTTTATACTACAAATGGAATTAATTTCGATTTAAATAATAAATTAATAACAATGAATATTTACAATAAGAATCCATAAAAATCATTAAAAAAAGATAATACTTATGGAAATAAATAAATAATGTATAATAATATAAGTGACAAATGCCAATAATATATCGGTTTTCCCAATAATAATAAAATATATAGATTTATAAAAACATAATAGGATTTATTAATAAATGACATAAAATTATTCTTTTTTATAAAAAATAATAGTTTAGTTGAAATGTAAAAATTTTTTAACGAATCTCCACTATAAGACAATTTTAATATTATTTAACATCAAGATAATTAATAATATGAAGAATTTTTAACCAGATTATTATTATGGAGATATGAAGATAGAAAAATAATATCTGTTAAAACAAAAAAATAAGAAGAAGAAGAAAAAAAAGAGAATTAACCAGAAGATGAAAAATCCGAGGAGGAAAAAAAAGAAGAAAAACAAAAATTGGCAATCGAGTAATTTGAAGAAGATATAAAAAATATAAATAGTAGTATTAATTTTGAAGATAATAAATATTAAACATCTAAAAAAAGAAGTTTTTTAATACTTATAGAATATAAAGATTTAATGAAATTTTTAGTTAAATTTTTGACTGAAAATAAAGACTAAATATATAATAAAAATGAAACACTTAGGTAAAATATATATTTAAATAAATCTGTTTTTTATTTATTTGATATAGATTAATTATTTAATAACAACTAAATAATAAAATTGTAAAAAAATATGCAAATGAGCTAATTTTAAAATATGGAAAAATTATTTAATAATTAAAATATTGAAGATGAAAAATTATTATAAATTTAAAAATAAATGGAAATTTTTATGTAATTATCTATTAATTAATCTAATAATGATTTGTAATTTGAAAAATAATTAAAATAAAACGATTAATATTACTAATCATTGAAAAAAACAATATATAATGATAAATAATAAATAGTGTAATATTTATATGAATAATTAATAGTTTTAAATGATAAAAAAAATATGACTAAATATTGCCTTTATTTTGTAAATTTATATGAATAATTAATAAAAAATAACCAAATTATAGATTATAAAAAAATGAAAAAATTATATTAAACTGTTACTTATATTTATGATTAGTTAAAAATAGGAGTATATGATGAAAATATATAAAAAATATATAATTCTATAGATTATACAGAAGAAAAATTATATTAATAGAAATTAGTAATAAAAAAATAAATAAAAGATAAATGGACTGAACAAGATGGAAAATAATTATATTCATTTGATCATATTTTATATGATCTAAGATTATAATATGAAAATATGAATAAAAAATATGATTTCGATATTTTTAACGCTAATGATTATGAAAAAAATGCTAAAAAAGATAAAGTAAATCTATATAATTAATTATTTTTATTAGTTAGGCCGAGAAATTAAAATATAATTAAATGTAATGAATATTTCGATTAAATAAGCACAACTTTATATTTTACAATAAGATATTATATAAAAGAATTTTAATTATAAATAGATTCTAAATCTAATAAAAAATATTATAAAATTATGAGAAATAATGTATGTAATGTATAAATAAATAGTAGTAAAAAAAATAATGAAAATGTTAGTATAATCATATAAAATAAAAATGAATAAAATAATTTAATAAGAGTTTTTCATTAAAATATAGTAAAAAACGTATTTCTATTTTAAATTTAAAAATATATTTAGAATGAAGATAAAAACGATGATGGATTAATATATAATTTAATTTTAATGGATAGATTAATTAAAGAAATCAAAATAATACAAGATGGCATATAATAACTAGAAAAATAAAAATAAACATTAACTGAATTCTACAGATAATCAGATGAAGATGATTAAAAAGAAAATTATGAATAAATTTAAGAATTATAATAACAAATAAATATTTTATATAAATAATCAGATGTTTTGCCATTAGATGAAGAATAATTATTTAACCCAGATAGTGAATATAATAATTTATATTGTTTAAACCTTAGATTAGAATAAATTTAAAATATATATATTGACATAATAAAAAAAATAATAATATCATATTAAATAGAACATTTTATGATATCTAAAGATGAATTATTAATAGAATAACAATTTTTACATTAATTAATATTAAAATAAATAATGATTTTATATTTATAATAATAAAATACAAAAGAAATAACTTCTTATAGCGCTTATTATTTTATTAAACAATTTTAAGTTTATTAATAATCAATGGTTCCTTTAAATTTTGATATATAAATAAATGAAATAAACAAGTTAAAAAATGTAGTTTTGAATAGAGAAAAAGTGGAAAAGAAAAATGAAGATGATTTTTTAAATAATTTAAAATAAGAATGTATATAATTTATAAATTAATACTAAAAAAGTGATAATGATAATAAAGATAAAATATTATAAGTATTGGCCAATTATTTAAATAAAATAGATGAATAATTAGATGAAAAACCTGAAAATAAAAATATTAATGAAATGATAGACTACAAATAATACATTTAACATTACATTTTTAAGAATCATATCAATATAATATATAAAAATAATAATTTAATATATAAAGAAACAAAAAATTTTGAATAAATATCATAATAATAGGCTAATTAAATAAATATAAATATTTAACTATAATAATAATAAAATTTATTAGAATATATAAATACCGAATAATCTAGAAGTTTTGCCTCTAATAAATTCAATAATAATATAATATCTAAAAATATATTTACAATTCCTATAAATGTATAATTAATAGACTATTTCACAAATAAAAAATATATAACAGAAGATAAATATTTATAAAACGATTTATTTATATAAAATTATTTATTGTAAAACCCAATTCCGCCAATTGTCATAAGAACTGTGTCATATCCTATTACTTTTGACAATAATATTATATTTAAATACACTGGATTATAATAATTTTAAATAAACAAAATAGATTCATATGTGTTTTATGATAATACTATTAATTATATGGATGATCATTTAGATAATATATTTGATAACAATATGAAAGATGAAGATTTTATTTTTGATATATAAAATAAATAAATACATTTAAAAACCATATTGAACGGTTAACTTTATGAAAAATTATATAATTCTATTAGAAATATTAGATCAGAAATAATATAATTTAATTATGATAATAAATATATAGAAAATTATATAAAAAATGAATTTCCAGTATAACAAAATTACAAAAAAGTAGATTCATACATTTTCAAAGAATCGCCTTTAAAATATTTCATAGATATAGATTAAACTTTTTATTAAAATTTTACATTTGAATATGGAAATATTAAAAACTAATTATTAAATGTTGATCATATATCATCTGCTTTAAATTATTAAGAAAAATCTAAATATATAAGTACTTATGATGTATAATCAATGAATGTTTATTTTGAAAGAATATTTGAAATAATTTTATTCAAAGGACCTATTTAATTAACTGCTTTTATAAATAAATTTTTTAAAGATAATTTTAATAAATAATACAATGAAAAATATATAGATGAATGGAAATAACCATTTATTAGTGATAGTAAATTATTAGAAGAGTAAAAATAATAGTGGAATGATTATATAATTAAAAATGGAGAAAATTTAAAAAAGCTTAATATAGGAATTAAATATTTCGATTATAGTTATGATAATGATTAATAATAAAAATAAAAAAAATATATAATTTATATGTTGAAAAAAAAATATTTTGAAAAAATATAAGAAAAAATAAATAAAGAAAAAAATATTAATAATTTAGAAGATGTTATATAAGAATTTTTCCCAAATATTTAATTTGAAATTGATAAAAATAAAGCAAAAACACATAAATAATTATATCAATATACAAAATATTACTTCTTTATTTATTTATTTTAACAAATTTATATTTAAGGAAAGATAGAGCCTATTGGAATAGTTAAATTAAGCCCAGTAAGTTCTGATATGAGTGAAGAAACTGAAATATAATAAGGAATTGATGCTGATTTTTTAAATATATAATTATTAATAAAATAAACATATAAAATATTATTGTATTCTTAATAAGTACAAGATTTTTTAGATGAATTATATCCATATGAATGGAAAAAAAAATAAATAGAAATAGTCAATAAATTAAAAGAAGAAAATAAATAAAAAAATGATTAAATTGAATATAAACAATAATCTTTAATATTCAGTGGATAATATTAAAATGATTTATTAAATATTTTAAACTAATATAAAATTAGACCTTTTATAAATCCAATCATAACAAATAAAAAAAGTATAATTGACTAAATACAAAAAGAAATATAGCTATATTCTAAATAAGGGGCATTTGATCCATAAAATTGTTTAATTTTGGCCGATGTTAACGGACATTTCCATTAATATAATATAAATATATACGATGATATAATAAAAATATTTTATTAATCAAATAAAGATAATTAAATTGATAAAATCTATTTCATTATATACGATAATAATTATAGAGATTAAAAAATATAAGTTTATAATTACGATATTAATTCAAAATAAATAAAAAATTAGTTTAAATAAAATATTGAAGATATTGATGTAACTGATAAATATTTTATATATATATTAAATAGTAATTTGGAATAATAAATATAATATGTTGGAAATAGTGGAAAAATTAATTTATAAAAAATTTATTTTTTAGTTGGATTGGAAAAAAAATATAAAAATAGTGAAAATATATGTGATTTAAATATGTTTTTAAAACATTATAAATTTATTTAATGTAAAATTGATAATAATATTGAAATTTTATGCGAAAAAAATATAAGGGAAAAATTTTATAATCCGTAAAATAATGATATATTAAAATATTATTATTATAACAATGATATATCGGTTAATAAATACAGGAAAATAAATTTATCAGGATAATCAGACAATAATATATAAATAAAAATAAAAAAAATGTTTTACGATATAGATTTATTAAAATCCAAATAATAAGTTTTAAATGTTAGTAATTTCGGTGATATACATAATTTAGGGAATAATATAAATACATATTAAATATTATAAGAATATTATATAAATTAATTAAAATTTTATTCGGATGTTAAAAAAGGAATTAAAAAAATAGGTGATGAGGATTTTAAAAATTATAATTTTTTAATATATGGTTAATTATTTTTATATGATTTGATGTACAAATAAACAATACGCAAATAAAAAAGTTTTAATAATAAAATAATTTTCATTAAATCTTTATTTTAAAAAGACGATTTTATATCTTAAATAGGATTTTAAGATTAATAAATAATAAAAGACATTAATTAGAAATACACTAAATAAGAATATATGTAAAAAAAGATATTATAAGATGTTAATTCAAAAAAATATAATGAAAAATACATAACAAATTATATTTCATAATTTTAAGATAAATTTTATCAATATTAATAGAAAATATATTATGAAGACATAGAACAAGTAAATTAAAAATAAATATAATATAAATTGATATAAAAATTAAAAGAATAAGTTAAATAATTTAATTATAGTTAAGTTTTTCATAGGTAAAATTATTCTAATGAATTAGTTTTTCAATAAAATTATTCTGAAATAATAGAAAAACTTTAAGATTAAGTAGATCAATTAGATTAATAAAAAGTTTCATTTCATTAAATAGAATTACCAAATGACTACGTCTACAATGTAATTGTATAAATATTTAACGACTCTTTTAAACAATATCTGATGGAAAAAGATTAATATTATTAAAAAGTAAATGATTATAAATAAAAAATAATATAGGATAATTAGGTTAAAATTGAAGGAATTATATAATAAGCAAATAATTATTTATATTAAAAACAATAAAATATCCAAAAAAAATAGTTATCTATTTAAAAATAATTAAATGATTTCATAAAATAATAAACAGTACTATTATAAAATTTACCCTTACCACCAGAAAATATAGAAGATTAATTTAAAATTACAATTGATGGAAAAACCTATATTGTTGATAAAAATGATATTACTTAAATTAATTAATTATAAGATATTTATGATAATATAAAAGACTTACGAGGTAAATAAATATTAAGTTAATAAGATATATAAAATATAAATGATGATATTAATAAAATGAAATAAAGTGGAAAAAATGTCTATATAAAATATTAAAATAAAAAATAATTAAGGGCAAATGAAATTATTTAAAAATTTATTAATAAATTAAATACATAAATTGGTAAAGATATAAAAACTAACAAATTTTAAACAAAAAATATGTAAAAAATAGATAATGATTTTGTGTTAGATGAATTAAATCCAGAATAAAGCTAATAAATATAATTTTATGATTTAAAAATAAAATAATTAAAATAATAATAAGAAATTTTAAATTAAAATAATTCTTTTGATAAATCCACTTTAGATTAAATAGAGGAAAATAATCAGTTAATATAAATATATGAAAAATTAATTAGTTACGAATATTTTAACAAATTTTAAAATTATATAGAATTTATGTTATAAAAATAAAATTATAAAAATTATGTATTCAGTTAAAGGATAAACGAAAATAATTTAAATAGATATTTCCATAAACTTTATAGAATCGATAAAATAGATGACTATTATGATTAGAAATAAGACATTAAACCAGAATAAACAATATAAAATTAATAAGTTCAATATAAAAATTATAGAAATATATTATAATTTAATTAAGTCATTAAATCGAAATGGGATATTAAAAAATTGAAAGAATAAAAATAAAAACAATAAGACTAAGAAGTTAAGAAATAAATAATAAATGTTTTTACGGGTTTATCTGGTTTAACATCATTAACTTTATTCAAATGATTTATATAAATTATTATATTATCTATATTTATTATTCAATACTTTTATCATTTTTTTCATCTTGTAATATTTTTTATAAAATTTCTTTATTGTATTACATTTCTATTTTTATGTCTAATTTTGAATAATATAAACTTCCTGATATTTTTTTATTAAATTATTCTCCATATAGATATAAATATCCGGCCAATTGAATAAAATGTTCTAATTATATTTATTATGTGTTTTTTAATTCTATTATATGTATTTCTTCCTCTTTTTTTATAATAAAATCTATAATTCCAATAAATTATTCATTTTTTACTTAATATTATTAACACACACCATCTTCTCCATATTATTTAATAAAATTTTAATATATTTTCTCTAATATTTGTATATCTTTATTTTAGTTATCATTTTATTATTATAATTTATATATATAACCTTATTATTAATATTATTCTGATAAAAATGCTTAATAAAATTCTAAAAATATATTATTCTATAAATTTCCTTAAATATTTTTTTATTCTAGTATATATTATTGAATTGGTATATTATTTAACCTTAATTCTATATATTTTTCTAATAATTATCCATGAATTGCCGATAAATCTTCATTTATTTCTAAACCATGTATTGTTTATGTTATATTATTTACTATTTATATTTATATTTACTAATTTTATAATAATTATTTTATATCTGTTATATTATTTAATAATAAAACGTTTTCTATATTTTTTTACAATGATTTATATTATCCTAACTCAGAAACATTTTTTATTTTAATTTTATCTTTATTTTTATTTTTAGTTTTATTTTTTATTTTATCTAATGAAATTTAATAAAATTCTTATGGTTATGTTATTTTTATATTTACGAAATTAAATCCGTCAAAATAATATAAAATATCTTGGTTATTTTATAAAATTTTTTCTAAATTTATAAATTTACTAAAAGGATATATTTAATTTGGAACTGCGAAAACTATTAATTTTTCTAATGATCTAGTAAGTCCAACATATAAAATATTTGGTATTCTATCTTCTTCTTAATTATGATAATCAAATTCACTATTTAATAAATATAAGAATACTACTTTTCTTTCTAATCCTTTAGATTTATTAACTGTCATGAAAACAAATTTATTTTTCATTAAATCTTCGTTATTTTATTGTTCGTTATCGCAAAAATATACTAATATTCCTTATTATATTAAATAATTAGATAAATATTTACATAATTCGCCAGATTATCCTTTATTAACTGATTTAGTTAATAAAATCATATCATTTATATCATATCCTTGTTGTTTATATTAAAATATTAAATTTGCTATCTACATTATTTATTATTATGATTAATTATTATCCAGTATATAATATTTAGGAAATTCGTTTGTTTTTTCGGTGGAATTTATTTTTTATTATTCACTAGTTATAAAATATTCATTTAAAAATATTTTATGCTCTTTTGGTAGTCTAAAAGAAGTATTTAATGTTAAATTTACCCATTTTTATTCCGGACAATAATTTCCAAAGTAATATTAACTATTAGTCAAAAATTATTCAGTAGATCCATTAAATTAATTAATTAATTATCTATTATCACCTATTATCAATAATTTGAAATCGGATTTATTTTTTTTATTTAATTTTAATATTTCTATTACAAATAAATAATATAATACATTCATATCTTATACTTCGTCTATTATTATTATATCAAAGTTAATATCGTTTATTTCTGATATTTATTTATAGTATTATAAAAATTTAATATCATCGTTTATATAAATATTAGAAATATCATTCTATTATAATAATTTAGTTAAATATGAATGATAATTACTCGCATACATATTTTTTATATTTTTTTCTTTTATTTTTTATTAGGTTTCTTATTTTAATCTTGTATTATATGTCAATAAAAATACGTTTTTATCTGGATATTATATTGCAATTTATAAAGAAGTACTAGTTTTTCCAGATCCCGCACAAGAATTGACAGAAATATTTGAAAACTGTATTTAATTTATTATATTTTATTATTCAGTTGAAATTTACATATATAATCTATGTTTAATATATGTTTATTTTACGAATATTATATATGACTAGTAAAGATAATTATTATGCAATTTAAAATAATGGAATAAAAGACATAACAAATTAAAATTATATATCTAAAAACGTTTAAATAGATTAAAATATTGCATAAAAATACTATTTTTTATAATTCATGTAGTAAGATATTGATGCAACCTAATAATAAAATATAAATTAATAAATTTATAATATAAATGAAGATAATGAAAAAATATATAACAGATTTTATTTTTTATTGGATTTTTTTACGAATAATGATCTAATGATATATCATGTTTATTTATTATGTTAATAAGAGTATAATTAAAATGAAATTTAAATAAAAGATGATTTCTGTTAAATAATGTTAGAATTTTTAATAAAAAAAGAATCTATTAAGATAAAAAATATTTTATATTAATAATTTACAAATGGAACTACAACTTTTAAAGATATTTATGATTTTATATAATTGAAAAAAAATTATATTAAAAGTATATTTGGAGATTCAATAAATCATATTATTGAATTAGACCCAAAATATTTTTTTAATTATATTTATGATACGTATTAAATATATAAAAACACATAATATTACATAGATCCATAAATATATATATAAAATAAAATAAAAGATGTAGAATTTGAAAAACTTTAAGGTATTATTTCTTATTTTGATAATATAAAATAATAATTGCTTATTAATAATGATAATTTATAAAATTAATTATCGGAAACACAATCTCCTTATAAAGATATGATATTTATATTATATATCTAATAAAAAATAGAAAAAGAAATTGATCCTTAAAAAAAATAAACAGAATATCATGAAAAAGAAGTAAAAGAATATATTTTATAAAATATTTATGGATTAGTTCTTCCATTTTAACCAGATGATTATTAATTAGATTAGTATATAAATAATAATAAAATAAATGATATAGAATAAGAATAAACATAAAAAAATAGTAAATAAATTTAATAAAATCATTATTATTCAATATTATTTATAGGTTCTTTAATAACTTACTTATCGCTTTCATTATTTGACAAAAATTCTAGATAATGAAAATATGAAATTTGTATTTTTTTTATATATATATTTTTTATTTATATATGATATAACTTTTCTAAAAAATATAAAAATAATCAAATAAGTAAATAATCGATAATGATGAAGAAATAGAAAATATTGAGACAAAATATTAATAATAATATGGATAATTTGTCTATGATTAAAATTCATGTTAAAATTTAGCTTAAATGTTAGTCTATAGTATATATAAAACTAAATATAATAAAATAGCGGGAAAAATATTAGTTTAATATATTTTAGATACGTAAAATAAAGATTTAATTTTTTTACCAAATGATAACTTTAATGAAATTTATAATACTAGATTATAGAAATACAGAGATTAATTAATATAATTAAATTAAGAATTAGAAAAATATAATTATACTTTTAATTATTTTTCGATAAAAACTATGTAAGGATAATATTTAATTGAAAATGAAACACCAGTTCAGATGTTTATTAGAACAGCTTTATAAATTCATGAAGATATTGAATAAACTAAATTAGTTTCATATTAAATGTGTAGAAAACTATATATTCACGCCTCACCTACACTTTTTAATTCTGGTTTAAAATATCCATAATTATCATCATGTTTTTTAATGTAAATGTAAGAAGATTCAATAGACGGAATTTATAGCACTTTAAAAGAATCTGCTTTAATAAGTAAATATGGGGGAGGAATTTCAATAAATATTTCAAATATAAGGGCTTAAGGATCATTAATTAAATCTAGTAATGGAAAATCATAAGGAATAAATATGTTATTAAAAGTTATTAATGAATCTTCTAGATATGTTAATTAATCTTGTAAAAGAAAAGGATCAATAGCAATATATTTAGAACCTTGGCATTTGGATGTAGAAAATTACCTATTATTAAGAAGAAATAATGGTTTATCAGAACAAGATAAATGTAGAGATTTATTTTTCGCATTATATTTAAATGATTTATTTATGTATAGAGTTGAAAAAGACTAATAATGGTCTTTATTTTGTCCAATAGATGTTCCATTATTATAAGAAAAATATGGAAAGGATTTTAATTAATATTATATTTAATGTGAAGAATAAAAACTATATAAAAAATAAATAAAAGCAAGAGATTTATTTAATAATATTTGTTATACTTAAATAGAAACTGGAATGCCTTATATTATTTATAAAGATCAATGTAATGAAGCTTCTAATTAAAATAATTTAGGAACTATTAAATCTTCTAATTTATGCGCCGAAATTGTAGAATATACATCTGATAAAGAAATTGCTGTTTGTAATTTATCATCAATTAATGTTTCTAAATTTTTAGATAATAAAACGGCTAAAATAAATTATTAATTATTATAAACATGTGTAAAATAATTAGTTATAAATTTAAATAATATAATAGATTTAAATTTTTATCCAGATGATAAATGTAAATATTCGAATTTAAAAAATAGACCTATTGGAATAGGAATTTTAGGATTACATTAATTATTTATGAAAATGAGGCTTCCTTTTGATTCATAATAAGCTAAACAAATATCTAGTGAAATTTCTGAACATATTTATTATTTTTCATTATAATAAAGTATGGAATTAGCTAAATTATAAGGAAAATATTAAAGTTTTGAAAATAGTTAATTTAGTAAAGGGATTTTACAATTTGATAATTATAAAAATGTTAAATTATAAATAAATATTGATAAATGGGATGAATTAAAACAAAATATTATAAAATTTGGAACTAGAAATTCATTATTAACTTGTTGTTAACCAACGGCCTCGGTTTCATAAATTTTAGGTGTAATATCGGAAAGTTTTGAACCATTAACGAATAATATTTATACTAGAAGAACTTTGAGAGGAGATTTTATAATATTGAACAAATATTTAATAAAAGATTTAAATTCTCTATTTCCTTTTTTCAGAGTTAAAAAAATAATAGATTAAATAGTTTAAAATGATGGATCAATCTAAAATTTAAATTTGCCAGATGATATTAAAAATTTATATAAAACAGTTTTTGAGATAAAGATGAAAAACCAAGTTGATCTATGTTCTGATAGATAAAAATTTATAGATTAAAGTTAGTCTATGAATTTATATTTATCTAGTCCAACTTTACAATAATTGACTTCTTGTCATTTTTATACATGGAAATAGTAATTAAAAACTGGAATGTATTATTTAAGATAATAAAATATAAAATCTACAGTAAAATTCACAATCCAAAGTGAGTGTTTTTCATGTTAATGAAAATATAAATATAAAAAAAAATAATATATATATGAGCATATAAACCCCAATCATTTAAATGAGAGATTTAACTGATATGTAAGAATATTTTAAATAATTTAGTAATGTATTTTTTTCATTTATAACTTTTTTATTAATATTATATTCGGCACTTAAATATTAGATGATAACTTATTATGGATACGCTTTTGTTGGAATATGGACAATTTTTTATATATTTGATGTATTTTATAAATATGAATAATAAAATTTTTTCGCTTATCATAATACGAATAAAAAACATGAAATTAGTAATGCTTTATTATATTTATTATATTTTATAAAATATTTACTAAGATTTGGATTATTATTAATAATTTTTGATCCTACATTATTTTTTTTCAAATAAAGCAATTTTTTAGATATAAAATAAAGTAATAAAAGTTTAAAAAATAGTGTATAAAGCAAAAAAAGCAAAAAAAATAAAAAAAGCAAAAGCAAAAAAAGCAAATGATTCATAAATCTTATCTACATACAGGACATTTTTATTTATTTAATATTATTTACCACTAAGCTAAACATTTTAAATCAAATTCATGTTTACATTTAGTAATAATTTTTTTTTTTTAATCTTCATCTAAACACACTGAACATGTAAATTTTTAATAGTCTTTTTCCATTTTATTTTTTAAATTTTAATATTACATAAATGTTTACTATTAATATTATCCAAGACTTTCAAAAAATATATTTTTTATTTCTTTTTTTTCTTATTCAGTCATTTATTCTTAAATATTTTATTATAAATATTCTGCGTAAAATTAATCATAATTTTCTAATTATTTAACACAATCACATTATTTTTAATTATCGCAAAAATGGAATGTTTATTCTTCTTAATTTTAATCATCATCATCATTATCGTTTCCAAAATTAATAAAAATAGGTATATTTCCAAAAAATAGAGAAAATGTATTTTCATTATTGTTATTCATTTACATATATAATTAGTAGAAGGTATATATATTTTTTTTTATATTTAAATATTTTTTTAACATATTTATAAGTAAATTTTTAACTTATTTTTTATTTAAATATGGGCTCGTATAATAACACAAGAGGCCATTTTAAGACTATGAGTTTCATATAAAACTAATATGTGTTATAATATATTCTCATACTAAGTTTATATAGAAACTGATATCAGTTTTATATGATTTTCCTACCCTCAAACATAGTAAAACTTTTTAAAAAAAATAAAAAAATCATTTTTATATCCATTCATAATTTATTTTATTTTATTGTTATTATTCTATAATATGTAAAAATTATTAAAAGAAAAATAACATTAAATATGGGCTCGTATAATAACACAAGAGGCCATTTTAAGACTATGAGTTTCATATAAAACTAATATGTGTTATAATATATTCTCATACTAAGTTTATATAGAAACTGATATCAGTTTTATATGGTTTTCCTACCTTAAAACATAGTAAAACTTTTTAAAAAATAAAAAAAAAATACATATTTGGCCCCTTTCTATATATGGATAATAAAATAATTTCAATAAATAAAATAGTAAATCCAAATAGATTCACATTGTTTCCTATAAAATATGATGATATATGGGAAATGTATTAAAAATAAATATCTTTATTCTGGATTCCAGAAGAAATAGATTTAGAATAAGATAAAATAGACTGGAAAACAAAATTATCATAAAAAGATTAAAAATTTATCAGTTATATTCTTGCATTTTTTTCATTTTCAGATGGAATAGTTAATGAAAATTTAGTTTAAAATTTTATGGATGAAATATAAGTTCCAGAAGTGAGAAATTTTTATGGAATGTAAATAGCAATGGAAAATATTCATAACCACACATATAGTTTATTAATAGATTAATTAATTTAAGATGAAAAACAAAAAAATATACTTTTTAATGCAATATAAGAAATAAAATCATTAAAAAATATGTCAGAATGGATTTTAAAATGGACTGATAGATAAAATAGTTTTGCTAAAAGATTATATGCATTTTCTATTTTAGAAGGTGTTTTATTTTCTGGTATGTTTGCGGCGATTTTCTGGTTAAAATAAAGGAATTTAATGCACGGATTGATATTTTCAAATGAATTAATTTCTAGAGATGAAGGAATACATTATATGTTCGCAAATTTATTATATACAAAATATTTATCATAAAAAGATAAACTTTCATAATAAGAAGCTGAATAAATAATAAAAGAGGCACTTTAAGTATAATAATAATTTAATGATGAAATGTTATCAGATAATTTAGAGGGAATGAATAATATTTTAATGATTTAATATATTTAATTTATTTCAGATAGACATTTAATATTATTTGGATATTAAAAAATATATAATGTAGAAAATCCATTTGAATTTATGAATATGATTTCAATATAAGGAAAAACAAATTTTTTTGAGAGAAGAGTATCTGAATATTAAAAACCTAAAGCAGAAAATAAACAATTTTCATTAGATGAAGATTTTTGATTATTATTATAAAAAAATACTTTATTTATATATGAACGAATACAAAATATTAATAATTTCTTTGTTTTTAATATTTTTTATATATATTTTAATAAAAACTAAAAAAAAAATATGGATAATTTTAATATTTCCTTTATTTATTTTAAATTTACATTATATTGCTATTTTTGTGATAAATAGAATATGGATAAATAATGTTAAAAAAAGAAAATAAAATATGAATGAATTAAGGAAGAATATAAAATATTTTTTAGATATAATAGAAGAATATAATAAATAAATAAAAATTAAAAATTTACCTTTAATAAATCCATATTTATGTACATCAGACGGAACTTTATTAGGACATATTAGAAAAGGTTAAATTATTTGTCATGATTATGATGTTGATATTATGTGTGTGTATATTGATAGATAATTGTTTGCATAAATAGTAAATTAATATAATAAAGATAATAATTTAAATATTTAAATGAAAGATACATTAGCTAAAATATATTTGGATAATGGAATATATAATTGCGATATATATATTTATGAACAGATAAATGATTAATATAGACAAAATATTAATTGGATTGTATTATATTATGGATATATCGCAACTAAAACATATAAAATATAAAGAATGTATTATAATAAAGATGAAATTCAATATGTTTAAAAATAATTAAAACATTTTTCAAATGGAGTTATTTATAATTATTAAAATATGTATCATATAAAAGGATATGAAAAAATGTTGATAGTTTTTTACGGTCCAAATTATAATGTTGAATTTTAAAAATATGATTAATTTTGTAATAAAATATGATATTATATATGGACAAAAATTTGAAAATATTAGTAACATCTGTTTTCTTAATTTTTATCGATTATTTATGGATTAAATTTTATTTCGGATAAGTTTTTAGAAATTAAATAGAATAAATATAAAATGAAGAGATGAAATTAAGAATGTTTTATGCATTTTTAACATATTTACCAATTTTATATTTATTTTTTTATATGCCATAAGATGAAAAATATTTAAATGTGTTTTTAATGGGATTTTGTATATATGGTGTATTTGATTTAACAAATATGGCATTATTTCATAAATACAAAATATAAATAGCTATTCAAGATATGATTTGGGGCGGTATTTTGTTTTTAGCTACTAAAAAATTTTATGAAATGATATGAATTATATAAATCACACTATCATTTAATATTTATCATTAAATTTATATTTATAATTTTATATTTTTATATTTTCTAATTTTTAATCGTATATTATATCTGGTTCTTATGAAATATATTTATAATATTATCTTTATTACACTTATTCAATATGGTTTTAATAAATATGGGCATTTCCAATTGTAATATTTATTTTACCTGGAATAACTTAATTTTATATTTTATCACATAAATAATATAATAAAATAGATTACCAAACTATATTAAAAGGCAATCCTAATATTAAATCTGAAGATCTATTATAGACATTTATATTTAATTTATAAAATTCATTTATTTTTTCTAATTGAAAGTGCATTAAACAAGAATGACATGGTGGAATTAAAGATTATTTTAACATTAATGGATTATATAATATTATTAAATGTCTTCTGGAAAATACTTAATATTTTAGATCATTTTTTAATCCATTTATAATTTCCTATAATTAATTAACTTTATAATGTAAATCGTTATTTCTATCATATTTATAAGTGAAATTTAATAAATTATATCCATATACGCCACCTAAATCTGTTTTTTCTCTTTTTATCAAAAATTCTTCATCTAAATTTTATTTTTATGTATCTATATATTTTTCTGATATATTTCCATCCCAAAATCTAATGTTTTATTCGTGTAAATATTTTACATCAGTTTATCCTTTTAAAAACCATATTGATTCATATAACATTCCTCTGAAAAACATTTTTCTATGAGTAAATAGAGGAATTTTATTTTTTTATATATTTATATTTAAATTTTACCCATTTAAATATATTACATTACTATTTCTACTTTTTATTTAATTATTTTCTTTAATAACATTATAGACAAGATTTAAATATTACATTTCATTAGAAATCATTTTATATTCGTTTATAATTGTATTTTAATCTTTTGTTATCAATTTTTTTTATATATTTTCATTTTCTAATATGTGAAAAATATCTTTTTTAATGTAAATATTTTATTTGTTATCTGTATTTACTTCGCTATTTATTATTTCTGATACATATACTTTATTTATATATTATTTTAAATTGTCGAAAACCATTTCATATGTTTTTTTTCCACCGGATATATAAATATTTTAAAATTCTTTCAAATAACCGCTTCTATTAAATATTATGTTTTCTATATCTTATTAATTTCTTACTAAAATAATGTTTTTATTTTTTTTTATTTATTATAATTAATTATATGTATTAAAACCAGTTAATTATATTTCTCCATTCGTTTTATATTTATAAAATTACATATCTAGTTCATTTTTCCATGGAAGAATATGTTTTCCATTAAATAATTAGCCTATTAGAAATTTTCCTTCATATTTTTAAAATGCAAATATTATATTAAACATATATAATGAAAAATATGAATATATATCATTTTTTTTTTATATTTTTATCATTTTCTATTCTACCTTTTTTTATTGTTATTTATCTATTGTAAAATGATAATTATTCATTAAAATGCGTTACTGATATTATAGTTCTCGTTTTATCTTGACTCCAATATTTTTCTATTTATTTAGTGGCTATTTTTTATTTTTAAACTGATAAATAACTAGTAAATTCATCTAAAAATAACACTCTGGGCTTTCTTATTAATGCTCTTATTATCATTATACATTATTTTTATCCTCCTGATAAAACAATATTACTTAAATTTGTATTATATCCATGTTTTTACATTTCTTCATTTATTTCGAATATTTCTAAATATTAAATTATTTCTTTATATAGTTTTTCATCTAAATTTAATCCAATTGATATATTTTCAATAACGCTTCCAGATATTAATTGTTATTCTTAGTCTATTATACCTATTTACTAATAATATTAATCTTTATCTATATGAATCATATCTATTCCATTATAAAATAATTTTTTTTCTATTTACAGATCAAATATACCAGATAAAATATTTAATAAAGTAGATTTTCCATTTCCATTTTCGCCAACTATCGCTATTTTTTCTCCTCTATTTATAACTAAGTTAATATTTTTCAATATATTATAAGAAAGATCATTAACTTCATAAACTTTTTTATTTTCAGGTATATTAAGTATATTTATATAATTTTTTTTATAATCTAATATTTATTAATGTTTTTTTATTATTTTACTTATAATATTATTGACTTTATCTTTTTATTCATTTTAATGAACTATTAAATGTATTCCTTTATATAAATTATTATAATATTCTCTTAATGACATTATGACTCTAAGTGTTTATTAATATATTATTTGTTCATCAATATTAGAATTTTTTGTTTACATATGTATTAATAAAATAGTAAATATTAAAGCTGAAGATTATATGAAATATTACGGATATATTTGCCCTATGTTTTCTTATTCAAAAAATTCTTATTATTAATTTATTTATTATATTAACTTATTATAAAATTATTCTTTAGATGAATGTATTTAATATATTTTAAATTATTATATGATATTATACAATTATTATTATTATTATTTTTATAATTATATTAATTAATCATATGTTTTTTTTTATTTTTCTATATTAAATTTTTAAAATTAAAATAATCCAATTCCAGAAAATATTAATATTATTGATAAAAGCTTTTATTTTTCAATATATCCTATTTTTATTATTTATTCTAATAATGTTAAAAAAATATTTAATATATCATTATAAAATAAATAAGATTATTTTTCCTAATAAAAAGAAGTAATATAATAATAAAGATAAAATATTTCTTATGACGATAATGATTTTATTTATTCTAATGTAAGTGTTTTCAATATTTAACTTAATTCTAATTTACAAATATATTTTCTGTATTGGGCTTCTTCCATTTTTATATGTTCTTACAAAGCATTTAATAAAGAAATTAAAACTACGCTAATTGATAAAAAAATAATATTTTTTTTCTCATATATAATTATTCTTATTACAAAGGTTATAATTGTTATTAAAATTACTATTATGAAACTATGATTATACACTTCTTAAAATTTTTCTTCTTATAAAACATAATTATTTTACATATATAATCTATATCATTTATATTTACCAATATATTATAATATTTTACTATATCCTTCAGTTATTTATTATAAAGATTCTATTAAAAGTTATAAATCTCTATCTCCTCTATTAGTTTGTTGTGTTCTTGAAGAATTATTTGAATTGGCTGAATTACATGAATTATTTCTTGAATGTTTATTTTTATTTAATTATTAAATATCTTTTTTATCGTTTTCACTTATTATTATAGATTCATCCATTATACTTTTACTTTTTTAAACATTATTATTTTCATTATCATCAGTTTTTGTCATATTATGTATTATATTTTTAACAAATTTATTTTACATTAAATCGGCGATATTTAAACCATTATTTCCTGTATTTCCTCCCATAAATTATCCTAAAATGTTATTAAATATATTTTAAGCCCCATCTTGTTATTATTACTATTAATTTTATTATTATTCTTAATTTTATTATTATTCTTATTATTATATATTATTAAATTACTAGAAATTACTGAAAACATTAAAATTATCATTATTTTCTTATTTATTGTTATTTATAATTATACTATCTTCTGAATCTGACATATATAAAAATACGCTGACGTATATGAATAAAATTGAAAAAAAAATATCTATATTAGTATGTCTATTATATATGGAATCTAATAAAAAAAATAATAAAAATTAACAATTCATATAAAATATAGATATTTAAACATATCATGACGTTAATTAATTGTTATAAATATAGATAAATAATAAAGAAGAGTAAATATTCAATATACCAAAAATTTCTATGATAACTGAATTATTTTCGTTTATATATTACAATCACCCCACAATATCATTTTATGGTTTTAAGTTTTTAACATAAAATAGCTAATCTGATTAAGGATTATTAGATACTATTAATCCTGGTAATTTCTATTCTTTTAGGTCTTTCAAAATACCTCTTTATATTTAATTATAATATGGTTTTGATATATCTGAAAAAAATTTTAAGTAAAAAGATATTGATTAAACTAAAATGATATAAAAGATATAATATTTAGAGGAAATACCACAAGATTATAATTTTTTAGTTGAATTTAAACCAGTTAATAAAAACGGAGCACTTTAATCAATGTAATAAAATAATTCTCATTTTGAAATCAAGTAAAAAAAAGAAAATGATATAAAAACTATAGATATTAAAAATATTTGTGAAAAACCAATTTTATTTTTTGAAATTTAAACATTTATAAAAGATTTTCAAATAAATTATTATTATAATCAATAATAACCTATTAAAAAGATAAAAGATGATAATGATTAAATAAAATTTATACATACGCCTGGAAAAAGTGTTTTTACATAATTTCCATTTATGAGAATAGATAAAGATTTAATTTTAATAGATTGTATAATGTAAGATAATAGAAATAAAGTATAAAATAGCTTTAAAGAAATATTAAAAAATTCAAATTTTTTATATTCAATAAAAATAAAAGAATATTTGAATAATATAGATCAAGATATATCAATTGAAGTAAAATAATACTCAATATAGGTAAAAACAAATGATATACAAGATAAATTTTAAAAATTGTTAAATGATGTTCCAAATATTTAAAAACATCTCGGCCATTAAATAAATTTAGAATTAATATTTCCATAATTAGAAAATCACATTTTTGTATAATATTTCGTAGATTGTTATAATTTTATAGTTGGAAATGATAGTTCGTAAATAAGAATATATGATTCTCATTGTTCAGTTTTAATATTTTCAGTTAAAAAAGGAATTATACAAGATATAAGAGATACTTTAAAATTAATGAATGAAAATATGAATTAATTGATATAATTAATATTATAATAGTTATGAAAATACACTTATTAAATATTTTTATTATACCCTTTTACTACTTTTAGGGGTACCAGTTTCATATAAAACTGATATAAGAACCAATATAAACTGATATACAGTTTATTATATAACTCTATAGAGATTTATTGATTCTTCATTACCCTAAATACCACCTAGGTTAATTATACGAGGGCATTTTTATTCAGTTTTCGACCATTAATAATTGGTTATTTTATTACATTCTTAAGAACATTATTAGTATATTAAACAGATTACATTCCATAGATTATTAATATTAATATAATTTTTTTTTATAAATAGAAACATTTTTTATCTTCAATTTATCAATATTTTGATTTCCAATTTTATAAAAATAAATACTAATTTCTAAATCTTTTTATTATATCATATTTTTATTCATAAATCTAATTGGATTTATTATTTTTTATTCTTTTATATTTATATTCATTTCTTCTAATATTTTTTACTTAAGTTATTATATACCATTTTATTATTAGACATTCATTTTAAAAAAATCTAAATTATTTACATTTATTTCTTTCTAATATGAACTTATTTATATTTCTTATATGTTTTTAATTTAAATTTCTTCATCGCTATTTAAATAATTTTATTATTTCTTATTTACATTTTAAAATTCATTTTAAGATAAATCTCTTTATCTATTGGGCGTATTATGTCTTTTTATTTTTAATTAAGGGTAATATATTGCTTTTTTTTCATTTTGAAGTTGAATTACTTTTTTTGTTTTATTTTCTTAGAAAATTCTTAAATTTTTTTTCACCATATTCAATAAAAAAGTTTTATTAAAATGATCTCTATAAATATTATAAAATATTTCTTCTATATTATTTTCTAATAAAAATTATTCATATTTATTTAATTGATTATATTATTATTCTATTTTATGTTAAAAGGTTAATTTATTAATTGTTACTTCTAATAAATAAGAATATTTTCTTTATAATAATAATAAATTCAATTATTAATTGTCATCAATTGTGTAAAATATTAATCCTATATTCATATATAATATAAAATTGAAAAAAAACATATATATATACTTTTATATTATATATGGAATCGAAATAATAATAATTAGAAAACATTTAAAATATTATTAATTAAAGAAAAATAACTTTAAAAAGAGATGTGCCAAAAATATGTGAAGAATTAGGTTATCCAAAATGTTTTGCAAAATATTTCGAAAAAATGTATATTAAGAAAAATAATTATCATGGAGAATATATTTTACAATATGTATATGATTAAGATTAAGGTTAATAAGAAGAATAAAAATAAGAGTAATAATATTAATAACAATAAGAACAATAAGAACAATAAGAATAATAAGAATAAGAATAATAAGAACAATAAGAAAATAAATAAGATGAATAATAATAAATATAATAATATAAAAAATAATTTTTGGATAACAGGAAGAAAAAAACAGAATAGATTCAATAAAACAATAAAAAATTCAAGTAAGAAAAAATTTAATACGAAAAATAATTATAAGAAAAAGATAAAGATATGTATTAACAAGAATGTACTACTTGTTTAGATACAAATACTAAATTAGTAATGTGTTAAAATGAAAAATGTCTTGATGATGATGGAAAAAGATTATATTTTTGTTTTAATTGTTTTTAATAAATTATAAAAGGAAAAACAAGGCCATCTTGCTAATGTAATCATCCTTTTACAACATAATAAATAAAAAGTTTAAATAAAGATTATTATAGTAAATAATTTAAATAAAATATTAAAAATTGTATATTTGATTCTAATATAACTAATATCAACAACACTAAAGAATAAGAAGATTAAAAAAAATAAATCTAATAATAACAGTAAAAAAAAATATAAAAAAAATAAAAATTATTATCGGCGTTATAATAATTCAATAATATGTAAATATTATAAAATTTTTTATAAAATATACAAAATATAGATTTAGAATAACTATATAATAATGAATAACAATTAAATATCAATAATAAATAATATAATTTGATTTTAAATAATTTATAAATTGATTTGAATTTAAAATAATGTATTTAAATTGATAAATAATATGTTTTTAAAAAAAAATATGATTTTAATAACTAAGAAGAAATTTTTGATAAATAAGATTTATTTTAGTTATCAATAAGATGGTTTTTATCTATGTTGTAATAAAATAATATAGATTCTAATTTCAAATAAACAAAAAATTTATCGTAAATCGAAACTTCTAATATAGATAAATAAATTGATGAAGAAATAAAAACAATTTAAGAGCAAGAAAATTAAGAGAAAAATATTTGTTAATAATAAAATATTTTAGAAAAAAAATATTATTAAAAAGAAAAATTAAAAGAAATAACTTAAAAATACAAATTAATTTACAATAATTTAAAATAAAAGAAAAAAACATAAATTCAAATAGCTAAATATAAAAAAAAAGTAATGTTTAATTATCCAGTAATTATAAATTTCAATTTATATTAAATGTAATTTAACACAATTATGTTTTTAGATGATTAATAGATGGAATAATTTGATCAAAGTTCAATTTCCTAATTTTAATAAACAGAATAGTTTAATATTAAATAATTTTAAGAATTATATAAAGATGTTAATGAATATATTGGAGATTTAAAAAATTATTAAAAAATATATGTTAATATATAACAATAAAATACAATAATAATTTAAAATGAAGATGATGAAGAAGAATATTTTGAAGAATATAAAGAAGATTTTGAAGAATCTAAATAATAATTACATAAAACTAATAATTATATATGTAAATGTGATTAAACAAATGAAAAATAAGAAATTTGTATTGGTTTAATAAAAAAATAAAATGGAAAATGTACTTTTTGTGATACATTATATTGTAATATGTGTATTAAAGTTCTTTCTAAAGAATATTCTTAATTAATATAACATAGTATTGAAAAAATAAAAAAAGAACATGTTTGTGATGAAAATGGTAAATATATGGTAAAAGATTTCACTGAAAATTGTAGAATGTGTCCATAATGTAAATCTTTAATATTTAGATAATCTGGATGTTCTTAAATGACATGTATGAATTTAATAAATAATTCTCCTTGTTTAACTACATTTGATTGGAACGATCCATCTAAAATATATAGATCTGGTATTCATAATCCTCATTACATTTAATGGATGAACAGAAATAAAGATAAAAATGGATAAAATATAATAAATTTAATAAATTAATGTGATATAAATGATGATGATATAAAAAATATTTTAAAAGATGACATAGGAACTAATGTTTTCTATTATAATAATTAAGTTATAAGAATGAAATAAAAAATATTTTTACACTTAAAACCTAAAACAAAAAAATTAATACAAAAGATTTTTAATATTAGTAGTGAATTTTCGGATAAAAGAATACCAATATAGGGAATATAGAATAGTATAGTTAATTATGTAAATAACAAAATAAATAAAAATAAATTGCAAACATAAATGTATAAATAATATAAATAACAAGAATTTTTATAAAAATATTAAGAATTATAATAATCACAAATGATGATAGTTAGAAACTCAATTTTTATGATATTTGAAATTATTTCATAATAAAATATAGATAATTAATAAATATCTGATATTATAAAAAATTGTTTAAATGAAATATAAATAGTTAATGAAAAATCAAAAGAATTAAAAATAATTTACAATTATAAAATATATTTATAAAATATAGAATAATTAATAAGCGCTTATGATAATAAAGATTAAAATTATGTAAATTTTGATTCATTCATTTAAGATTACTGAGAATCTATATGATTGGTTAAAGATTTTAATTTTATATGATATTTATTATGTTTTCGTCACTAAATATATTTTTTTTATTCGCACATATTCTAGATATTTGTATTATTTTTAATTACATCCTTTAAATTTCTTATAATATTTCTTATTTTAATTCATCATAAGTACTTTGATCATTGTTTATAATTAAATCATCTTCTGAGCTTTCTTAGCTTTCATTTTCTTCTTTTTCTTAATCATCATATAATATTTTGTTTATTTTAATTTTAGTTATATATTTTACCTATTATATCTTATTATAGACCTACTACAATTAAAAAATCAATAAATTAAATTGATAAAATTTTTTTTGATTGTTTATTTCAATATTTTTTCTTTTTTTCCCGCATAAATAATAATTAAATATTCTATAATATTAATTTTATGAATATCTTAATAAAGTTTTATTTTTTTCATTGTATAACATAAAATTTTATATCTTTTCTAATGGAATTTCCGATTATATGCCCGTTATGAATGATGAAAATATTATATTTACATTATTATTTAAATTTTTTAGATAATTATATTAATTATCGTTTAAAATTTTGTTACATTTCCACATTTATTAAATTTTATTAATTATCATATATTATATATGAAAGTAGACTATATAAAAAAAATTGTAAAAAATAATGAATAAGAAAATATTTAATAAGTTAAATATGAACTGGAAGACAAACAAGAATATTTATTAAATGTATATATTTGTAATAATATAGAATAAAAAATATAATTTTACAAAGTGTGTAAGGAATATAATGAAAAATCTTTAAAAGAAAATATCTTTATGTCTTTTGATATAGAATATGGTCAAAATAGAATAGGTTTAATGTAAATAAAATTTGATTCATTATAATAAAAGGATTAATAACATAATATTTATTTAATAGATCCTTATGATTTTTAAACACAGTAAGAAAAATTGATTTTAACATATTTTGTTAAACATGTTTTATGTTCAAATAAAATATTTAAAATTGCACACGGAATTTACAGTTTAGACTATGAAAATATAAAAGGATAATTATTATGTAATTTAAAACAAGATGATATTAATAATTTTATTTATAATTTAATAGATACGCGCATATATTCATAATATATTCTATATAAAAATAATAAAATATCAAAATCATCCGGAAATGATGTTTATACTATGTATAATATATAAAAAATAGTATCTAATCAAACTTATTAAAATATGGTAAAAAAAGAACTATAATTATCATTTTAAAAACAAAAAGGATTTGGAATTGATATAAATATAATGAACGAAGATTTAGTTTAATACGCCGTAAATGATGTAGTTTTTTTATATGATTGTATGGGTATTTATGTTAAAGAAATTAATAAAAAAATATATATCAATACATAATTAAATGATTTTATTCCATTATGTTAAATTTTATATATATTTACAAAATTACGTAAAGATTATTTATAAATTTCAAAAGTTAAATATAACGCAGAATAAATTAAATAAATTATAAAAACATATGATGAAATGGAAATAAAATCGGGCCAATTATCTACTTTATATAAAAATATGTTTTAATATTATAAAATAAAAGATTAAGAAAATAATTACATAGATATGTTTATAGCTCTTGGAAATATAGAATAAACTAAATTATTATGTGAAATATTTATGAAAATTAATTTATATATGGATTTTATACCAAAAGAAAGTAATTAATTGTTATATAATTTAAGAAATAATTTAACATAATTTTTACAATAGGATTAATATAAAGAATTAAATTAATATTATTTAGATTTTTAAAAAAAATTATATAATTATAAATAAATTTTATTTGGCAAAGTTTTTTGAATCAATTACAGCAAATATTTTATTAATTATCGCATTTTTTACAACTTCCACAAACTTAACATTCATATTCACCACAAACCATACATTTAAAATATTCTTTGTATTTTTACATATTTTCTTTTTTTTATATGGGATTAATCATTCCGTCATCTTCATATTTATTTTATAATCTTTATTCTATTTATTAATTTTAATCTGTGTTTTATTATGATAAATATTATAATAAATTTAATTAATTATCTTCTTCTGTATTATATTCATTTTATCCTTATTTATATTCTTCATCTGTATCACTTTATTGGTCTTATTATATTTTTTACATTAGATTATTAAAAATTTCCCAATCCTATTATGTTTTTTTGTCTTATTCTTATTATTTTTATTATTAATCTTATTTTTATTTTTATTTTTATTGTTGTTATTATTCCCATTATTAGTGTTCTTACCATTATTCTTACCATTATTTATATTATTCTTAATATTTTTATTGTTCTTATTATTCTTATTATTCTTATTGTATTTATTCATCTTTTATATTTTCATCTTTATCTTTATTTTCATCTTCATCTTCATCTTCATTTTCATCATCTCCATCTTGTTATAAATTTTGTTCATCATAATCTGAAAATTAATTTTTTTTATCGATATTACTAAATGTAGATATATCCATAATAAAATGTTCATTTATTTAATCATCTATTTAATCTTCTATTTATTCTTCAATATATGAATCATCTTCATTTTATTCAGAATAACTATTTTTTTCACTTTATGTAATTTAACTACTTTCTGTTTAAGATTCCGAATTTTAAGAATAATATTCACATTATTCTTCATATTATTCTTCTTAATTTAATTTGTATTAATTTTCATGAACCAATTAAAATTAAAATTTTTATTCCTCATTTTATTCTTCTTATTTTTATTCTTCTTATTATTCTTATTATTCTTCTTCTTATTATTTTTCTTCTTAATATTCTTATTATTCTTCTTCTTATTATTTTTCTTCTTATTATTATTCTTCTTATTATTCTTCTTAATATTCTTCTTATTATTCTTCTTATTATTATTCTTATTATTCTTATTATTCTTCTTATTATTATTCTTATTATTCTTATTATTATTCTTATTATTCTTCTTATTCTTATTATTATTCTTATTATTCTTATTCTTATTCTTATTATTATTCTTCTTATTATTCTTATTATTCTTATTCTTCTTATTATTCTTCTTATTATTCTTCTTATTATTCTTCTTATTATTTTTCTTCTTAATATTCTTCTTATTATTCTTCTTATTCTTATTATTATTCTTCTTATTCTTATTCTTATTATTCTTCTTATTATTATTCTTATTATTATTCTTATTATTCTTATTCTTCTTATTATTCTTCTTATTATTCTTATTCTTATTCTTATTCCTCTTCTAACTCTAAATCTAATTCTAATTCAAGTTCTTTTTATAATTCCAATTTTAAATTATTTTTTCCATTATTTTTTTTATCTTTATTACAATTTTTTATCATATATAAATACATATAAATTACTATATATAAAAAAATTGATTTCAACATAAAGGACATTGTCTAGAATTGTTTTTATCTTTCTAATATATCCAATTTTTTAAACATTCCTTGTGAAAAAATTATTTACAATTTTTATGGACTAAAATTATGTTTTTTTCTTCAAAATCCTCTAAACAAATGTTACAATCGGTCTTTTCTTATTTTAAATATTCTTGTTCTTCCCAATTTTATAAATTTAATTATATATCTGGTTTTAATATTTAATAATTTTAAATATAATCATTTCCCTAAGCAAATTAAACTAATATATCAAATTTTTTATATAGATTATTGAATTAACTAATATTTTGTCTAAATAATTAACCGGCCTATTAATGTATAAAATTTTCGTTTTAATTTAATACACATATACAATTTCCATTTGGTTCAAATATAATACATGTGTATAATTTTAAATTTTCTTGACAATTTTCGATCGTGTACATTTGACTAATTTATCCATTCATATAATAATATTATATTATATCATGTTTAATACCATTAAGATATATAAATCTTTGTGTTTTTCTTATTATATTGGTATTCTTATAATATTTTGTTGTTTTCACCAATATATTATAATCCCATAATTATTTACAATCTAAATTTCCATTTTTATCATAATTATACGTTAAACCTTTTTTTACCCACTATCCATTACTTTATTACACTTTATGTGATTTTTATTTTATTATTTTTTATCCAAAAGGAGTTTTTTAATATTTATAAAAATACATATATAAAAAAATAATAAGATATACAAAAAATTTTTCATTTTAATTAAGTTTTCTTTCTAATATTTTAAGTAAATTTTTAAATATTTTATGTTATTTTACCATTATCATCAAAAATATTGTTATATTAGTCGTATCCCTAAATTTTATTATATTCCATTAAAGCATCATTATATGTTTATTAGGCATTTATTTATTATCTAGGAACATATTTATTTGTTTTTTTTAATTTTAATTGACTCTATCTAAAATATTAATCATTTTAATCTTTATCTTCATCGTTTAAATCAGAATATTAAGGATATTTTAATGCTCTACCACCAATTAATTATTACTATTAATATTATGGTATATATTATTCTCTATTTGTTTTATATTCATTACTTTCTTTAAGGATTGTATTGCTCATATATAATATAATAATTTTTTTTTTTTATAAAATTGTTTTTTTATTTGTTTATTATATAATGAGTATTTTAATTTACATATTAATTGGAGGTGCAATTGGATTATTATTATATTAATTCTATAAAATACATAATATAGAAAAACATATATCTGAAATGAGCGAAACTGAATTAAAAACAAATGTTATTTTCCCCTTTAAATAAAATTAAAAATAAAATGAAATTGAAAATGTAAATGAATAAAAAAATGAAGAAAAAGGCCATATTGTAGATGATTAAATAAAATAAGTTTCTGAAATTGTTTAATAATCATTTTTAAAATAAGTTTAATTGATAGCATAAAATAAATAAAAATAATTTAAATAATCTATATAAAAAATACATAATTTTTTGTCTTCTTTAAATAAATTATAATTAAATAAATATTTTGATGAATTAAATGTTCCAGAATATTAAGAAAAAAGTTTATCTGAATCTATTAGATATATTTACACAAAATAATTAGAACCTTTATATATTTAATAATAATAAACTGATTAAGTTAAAAAAATATAAGATAAAATAGTTGATATTAATGATAGTTTAGATTTAAAAACAATTTTCGATAATGATATATTATAAGAATAAAAACAAGAATAAAAATAAGAATAAGAACAAGAATACGAACAATAATTATGAGAAATATTTCTCTCGTATAATAACACATGCCCCTATTTTAAGGGTATGAGTTTCATATAAAACTTATATGTGTTCTAATATATACTCAATATCAGTTTATATATAAACTACTATCAGTTTCTAATGAAAAATCAACCTTGATTTGAGTGAAAAATAAATTTCATTATATTATTTTTTTTATTTTTTTTATTGTTTCCGGCCGATTTTAATACATTTTTATAGTCAAATATTGCTCTCGTATAATAACACATGCCCCTATTTTAAGGGTATGAGTTTCATATAAAACTTATATGTGTTCTAATATATACTCAATATCAGTTTATATATAAACTACTATCAGTTTCTAATGAAAAATCAACCCTATTTTGAGTGAAAAATAAATTTCATTATATTATTTTTTTCATATTCTTCTATATTTTTTACTCTAATAAACTATATTTTCACCATCGTTATTCATTTCTTATGTTTTTTAATATTTATTTTACATTCTTTCTTAAAATACATTTTAATTTAGTTATTTATAATTCTTTTCATCTTATTATTTAACATTATCATATCTTTATTGTGCATTATAATAAATATCTTGTTATTTTTATGTATAAAATTATTATTATTAAAAATTAAGCTTATTAGCTTCTTTGAAATAATCTAGGTCTAGGTCTTTTATATCAAATTCTTCATATGTGTTATTCTTCAAAAATAATTAAACATTTTTATCATCTAAAATGGATTTCTTCATATATATATATGAAATAATATAATGATAAAAACATTGGTAAAATAATAATACATAAAATAACTGATTAAATAGAATTTAAACCATATTGTTAAATTATGTTTCATTTCGGCTTTTATCAATGTAAATATGTTGGTGTTCCTCATTTAATGGAACATTTGGTTTGTAATGTAAATTAAAATGAAAATTTAATAAGAAATGCTTATACTAGTAATGGAATTATGTCTTTTTTACCTAATGGAATTGAATAATCATTATAAGTATTGAAAAATATATTAAATATTAACTTTTTAGACGTTAAAGATTAATTAATATAAAAAGAAATAAAAAGAGTTTCATCTGAATATAGTTTAAGAACATATAATATGGATATTGACTATTTTAATATATAATTTAATTAATCTTAGTGTTCTAATAACTAAAATTATTTTGACAATTTAATTATAGGAAATTATTAATATTATATGTAAGTATGTAAAAATGATTTAGAAACATTAAAAAAAATTATGTAATTATATAAATTAATATATTTTACAAAAGATAATCAATTTTTATATATTTAAATAGGTAAAAATTTTACACATGATTAAATATATTAATATTTATAATAATTATCTTAAAAAATTTCCATTCCATCCAAAACAGAGTATATAATAAAATATAATGTAAAAGAAAAAAATGAATTTGAATATATATAAAAATATTGTAAATATAATACAAGTTTAGTGTATACAATAAATTAAAAACAAAGCACATCTATATTGTTAAAAATAAATGATAAATATTAAAACCAAAAATAATTTTTACAAAGAATAAAACAAATGTTATTTTTTATTTACTATTTATAAAAATCATACCAATTTACATAAGATGATTCAATAAAAACTCAATGTTTTGAAACTATTTAAGGATATTCATTATTTATTTGTATATAATTTATATATCCACGCCATTATTCTTAATATTAAATAATATAATTGACAAACGATTAAATTTAAAGAATAAATCATTTAATTAATAATTATAATGAAATGGATGTCTCTTAAAATATATTAAATAACTTAAATAAATCTTAGATTTAATACTAATATGTTTTATCATAAGAATATTTTAATATATTATTAGATGCGTATAAATATTTAGATGATTATGATTTATCTTGGTTATTAAATAATATATAAGATGAAAATTAAATGAAAAATATAAAAGAATTTATTTAATCAATTGAATTAGACAAAACTTAGATAAATATTAATGTAAATAATTTAGATTTATAATATTTAAATCAAAATTTTTAGTTAAATCAAATATCTTTATAAGAAAATACGATTTATTAATTTAATTTAGATATATTATAAAATAAAAAATTTTCTCTAATAAAATAACATGTTATTTAATAATATTTATATTAAAATTATGATATTTATATAACGTAAACAAAATAATTAAAAAAACTCATATAATAATAATATTAATAATAAATATAGTTAGAATAAATATAAAATAATACAGATTCGCCAGTGAAATTAAAAAACAAATAAAAAAAAATATTTGAATAAATAGATATGAATGAAGATAATTAACATGATCTTTATTAATAATAACAATATATTTTCAATTACATTAATAAAATAGTTAATACATAAAAAAATAGCAAATAAAAAATAAAAATAAGTAAAAAATAAATAATAAACTCTTTAAATAAAGGTAAAACAAATAAAAATAATCAATATATTAATTTCAGAGGAATTTTTTAAGAATATTGTTAACTTCAAAAAAAGAATAAAAATTATATGATAATAGTAAATAATTTTATTGAATCTGATGATTTTCCTATTTAAAATATTAAAATAAATATATATTAAGGTAAAATGTCTGTTTTATCTTTTTAATTGCTAAAAAATATATTGGAAAATTATTTCGAAACCAATATTCTCAATGGAATGTTCACAAATACTAATGTTTATTTTATTAAAAATGATTTAATAACAATAGAATTGAGGTCTATTTATACTGTTATATAATAAAATATTTATATGTTATTTGATTTTCTAGATCGAGTAAATAATATATTAAAATAAACAAAAAAATAAGACATAAAAAATATTGATTTTATTTATGATAATTTTGACAATATAATATAATGTATTGATAAAACTAGTGATATTTTTTCAAACAAAAAAATAAATACTAAAATATTAACACAATTAGAAAATAATGATATGAAATATTGTTATTATATATTTAATTTAGAAACTATGTGTAATAGTTTAATATTATAAGATATTGAAAAAAAAATAAAAGAATTTAATATATTTTAATATAATTTGTAATATGATTTTAATTTTGTATAATAAATAAATGATACTGTAAAAGAAGGTAGAATATTCGATAAATAAGGCGGGGCAAAATAAAAAAATAAAGAATAAATTATAATATAAAGAAATTGTTATATAAATAGTTAAAAACTTTCAATTTATTATTTGATTGATGATTTAATACAACTTAATACTAATGATTTAAATAATCATATAAAATAATTACAATTTGAATATAATAATGAATAATATTTATATCTTAGATTTATTTAATAATTATATGATAATCTTCCAGTTATTTATGAAATTATGTATAAAAAATTTGAAACTTTTATGTATTAGTGTTATATATAAGTTTTACATGTAAACGATAAAAAATTCTATATAAAAATACAATATATAACGCCCGAAAATATAGATTAAAAAAATATGATAGAAATGCATGAAAATCTTATGTAAAAAACAAACTGGGATAATAATATTATTGATAGGAGTTTTATACCTTATTTATATCAGTATATTATAAATAATAATAATAAAATATATTTTATATAATAGTCATAGGACATATTGTAAAATGATAATAAAGGTTATTATGAATATAAAGAAATAAGGGCCAGATATTAAAATTGAAAAATAATAAAATTGAAAAAAAAAGGACCCTTAACAATAACAATTACTTATATATGGAAAACTAATAATAATAAGAATAATAAAAAATAACTTTACCATAAAATATAAATGATATGGTTAAATAAAACATTGAAAAATAATATAAAAATGATAACTATGCAAAAACATATTCACCAGGTTCTTTATTAAGTATTATAAAAAAAACTATTTAAGACGTTCATCCTCCTAAAAGAGGAGAAAAAAAACATGAATTACTTATATAAAGTAAAAATTATAAACCAGCATAAATAAAATAATGGATTGATGATAATTAAGATTGTTAATTAACGTATTATAAAGCAAATTCCAAATCAAAAATATATCATGTTTAATAATAAGAATAATATAAAAAAGAGATGGAAAAATTTTAAGAAAAAGACAATAAAGTTGTTAGCATAAAAAAAGAAATTAATTTATAAAAAATTGATAATTACGTTAGTTAACATTTGGAAAAAGATTAAAAAGAAAAAAATTTAGCTACAATTGGAGATATTGATGAAAAAATTTTCTAATAATATTATTTTTAATCTTTGGGAATAGAAGATTAATAATAAATATAAGAATGTATATAAAAATTAGAATAATCTAAAACATAATATGATTAAGACAAAAACAATAAAAAAAATAAAGATCCATAACAAGATAATTAAGAAGAAGATAAAGAAGATAAAGAAAATAAAGAAGATAAAGAAGATAAAAAAAAGAAAACTTAATAAGGTAAAAAAAATAGCAAAAAAAATAAAAATTAAGAGGAAGAAAAAAAATAATAAGAAGAATAAAAAGAATAACAATAAGAAGAGTAAAAAAATACTGATAATTTTGATCCTAAACAACTTTATAAGGATTATTTAGATCTGAGATAAAAAGTATCTACAAAACAATATAAAGAAGAAAAAAAACATTTATTAAAATATTATGGATAATGTTTCTTTTAATTGAAAGATTTTTGTGAATAAATAATTTATCAAGAAGGTTATTTAACAACTGATAGATTAGATTAAATATTATAAGTATTTTATCCAGGTAAAAAAATTTCCGAATAATTAAAAGATGAAATAAAATAAATAATTAAAAAATACGCCCCATTATAATCAGATTAATATGTTTTAAATGATAAAATAAAAAAATAAAACCAAAATAATATTAAAAAATATATTATTCAATAAAAATTAATATATTTAACATAATAATAGTAATAAGAACAATAAGAATAAGAATAACATGATAGAAATGGTGATGAAGAAAATAATGATGATGATAACGATGATAATAATGATGATAATGATTAATAATTTATTAAAACTAATGATGATGAAAATTAAGAATAAAATGAAGATAGTGAAAATGAAAATTAACAATAATAACAACCACCAAAAACAGAAAAATAAAATACAAAAGATAATAAATAAAAAAAAACTGAATAAGTTGAATAAGTTTAATAAGTTTAATAAACTAAATAAAAAACCGATAATGGAAATAAAAAAAACAATAATAGTTAAATTGATAAATAAAATCAGTAAAATAAAATTTAATCAAAATCAACATCATATAAATGAACAATAGATTTGAATAGATTTGAATAGATTTGAATAGATTTGAATAAATTTGAATATTATTTTTTACATTTTTATATTTTTATATTTTTATATTTATATTTTTTTATATTTATATTTTTATATATTTATATTTTTAATTATTTATAATAATTACACCAACAATAATAAAAATTGAAAAAAAAACTATATATATATTTTTTTATTATATATGAAACTTTACATATTAGACATAGTTTGCGATAATGAATTTTAAACTTAAAACGTTTAAAATAAATAAAAAACTTTGGATACATAATAATACGCACTTTTATCTTGTTTAGATTTATAAGGAGAAAAATTTATTATTAGAGTAGATTTTAATTAAGATTTATATATAATTTTATATGATCTAGAAAAAAATATAAATATATTAGATTTTATATAAGAATAATATATCCCATAAATTTTAGATAGTGTTTTAAATGGATTTGATTAAAAAACTATAACATTTAAAAAATATTTTGCCAAAAAACTTTTCGGATATTAAGAATAAGAGGATTATTATCTTAAATTAACATTTTCTAATAAATATGAATACTGGAATGCGCTTTCAATATTTAAATAGTCTTAAAATAAATAAAGAATAGAATTAGAAGTATAAAAAAAATATTTGGAATAATAAAATTTTGAAGATTTTGATTAAATTCCAGATGTATTAATTTTTTCAGTAGAGGTTAGATATTATGAAAATTAATTAGATGACCATATAAAAGTTATAAATAATTTAAATTTATATCCAAATTCATGGATTGAATTTAAAGAAAATAAAAAAATATAGTTACATAATATACATAATGCAAAAGAATATTTTTTATTAGATTATAAAGATATAAAAATAATAGAATCTACATAAATTCCAGATCTATTAGTAAATTCTTATGATATAGAAGTAACTACTCACAATATTACTAAATTTCCAAATCCTTATATATATTCTAATAAAATAGTTTAAATAGGATGTGTTTTTTATAATATGGTTTCTAAAAAAACATAAAAAATAATTTTAACATTAGGAGATTGTTAAGAACTACCAGGTATAAAAGTATTAAGATATTAAACAGAATTAGGATTATTAAAAGGATTTTTCAAATTAAATATATTAATGAACCCAGATATTGTAATAGGATATAATATCTTTGGTTTTGATGATAAATATATTAGAATAAGAACATAAATATATAAAAATGAAGATTAAAATATTTCATATTTGGAAAAAATGCAATAAAGAATATAACTTAATAAATAATAAGAATTTTATATGGAATTTGATAAAGATTCTAGTAATACTGGTTAAAATTCTTATTATGTTTTTGATTTTAAAGGATAAATAAGAATAGATTTAATTCATTAAGTAAGAGAATAATAAAAACACGATAGTTATAAATTAGATAATATTTCATAAAAAAATATTAAAGGAAAAATAAAAAACATCTAATAAAATACATTTACAACCGAAATAATAGATGGATTGGAAGTAGAATAATATATAAAATTAACTAATGATGATGATTTTGAACCTTTAATTTCTGATAAAGTATAAATTAAAAATATTTAGCAAAAAGAAAAGTATTATTTAATAACTTTATATGATATAATAGATTCAGATAAATATAATTATTGGTAATTATGCAAAGATGATGTTTCTCCAAAATAAATTTTTGAGGCATATTAAACAGACGATTAAATTAATCCACTTTTAGATGAAAATATTTAAAATAAATAAAATAAATTACATTAAAGAACATTAGTAGCAAAATATTGTATTATGGATTGTTATCTAGTTTTGGTTTTATAACAAATATTAAAAATAATCCCATAAACAATGAAAATGTCATTAGTTACTGGAGTTCCATATAGATATATATTTTGGAAAGCCCAGGGAATTAAAATTTAATCATTAGTGTATAAAAAATGTAAAGAAATTAAATATGTAATGGACAGATCAAATAATGAAAGAATATTTTTAGAAGGTGCTCAAGTTATTGAACCTTTATAAGGAAGATATAAATATCCAGTAACAGTTTTTGATTATGAGGCCTTATATCCATCTTGTATTATTTCATATAATTTATCACCAGATACATATATTTCTTAAGAAGAAATGAAATAAATATAAATTCCATATAAAAAATTAACATAAATTTAAATATAAGAGAAAAATAAATCAATTAATTAAAATATAATAATGGATTAAAATATTAGCCGTTATACATTTGTAAAATAAGAAGTTAAAGAAGGTATATTCCCAAATATATTAAAATTTTTATTAGATAAAAGAAAAGAAGTAAGAAAATTTGCAAAAGATAATGAAAATAATTTAACTAAAGAAGAATTATAGGTTTATGATGCAATTTAAAATTCATATAAAGTAACTTGTAATTCTTTTTACGGAATTTTAGGTGCTCAAGGTTTATTATATTGTCCATAAATTGCCAGAAGTACTACATATTTTGGTAGATAATAATTATAAATGGCTTCTAATTTTATTTTAGAAGATATTTAAATGTTTGCAACAAATCCTGAAAAAATATAAGATTTTTTATAAACATATGATCTTGAAAGACATTATATATAATAAAATGTTGTATAACATTCAGAAAAAGAAAAATAATAACTTAAAGATAAATATTTAGAACAAATTAAAAAAAATTTAAATGATTTATTTAATTATTTCACAGAAATAAATAAATTTTACACTACAAAATATAAAATTGTGTATGGAGATACTGATTCTATATTTGTTTATCCAGATTATATATAAAAAACAGATTAACAATTATCAATAAAATAATTATCAGAATATTCTATTAAAATTGGTTAAATTATATCAATAATGATTAAAAATAAAATGAGTGGAAGATTAAACTTATAATTTGAAAAAATAATGAACAATATGTTCTTATTTTCTAAAAAACATTATATTGGATGGCTTCACGAAAAATCATTTGAAGATAAAAAATTAAAATATTCTGGTATTATTTTAGCTAGAAGAGATAATCCAGATATTGTTAAATATATTTTTAAAAAAATATTTAAATTTGCCGAATTAAATAGTTTAAATAAAAATTTTAATACAGATTTAAATGAATTTTTATTATAAATATTAAATGATATAACAAAAGGGAAATTTAGTAAAAATATGTTTGTTATTTCTAAAACATTGTCAAGAGAATATAAAAATCCAGAATCAATTTGCCACGTTTCTTTAGCACTTAGATTATAATAAGAAAAAAATTTAATTTTTATGTCCAACGAAAGAATACCATTTGTAATTTTATATGATAAGGTAAAATCTCATTAAAATAAAATTATTTTATCATAAGTGATATAACATATAGATTATTTAGAAGAAAATGATTAAATAGATTATGCTTATTATATTTTAAAATAAATAAAGAAACCTATTATGGAATTAATCAAATTAATGTATGAAAATAATGAACATAATAATGATTATAATTATTTATTAATGAAATACGATTAAATAGTAATAGATATTAAAAAAGATAGAATAAATGAATTAGAATAATTTTTTAATGATAATATGGATAATATAAATGTTTTAGAAAATCTTGTGAAAATATCTTTTAATGAAAAAACTGATAATTTAATTACTAAAGATAAAGAAAAAGCAATTTAATAAAAAGATATATCAAAATTATAAACATATATAAAAAAATATATAAACTCTAAGAAAACTCAGATAGAATTATAATAATCTAAAAATAATGTATATTTAGTTTAAAAACTTAGTACTTCTGATTTTAAAATTTGTTTATAATTTATGTTATCTGGTTTGACGAATATTAAAGATTAAATGAAAAAAATATTAAAAAATTTCCAAACTCAATCAGAAGAAGTAGAATAATGTGTAGATAAATAAAAAAACTTAAAAATATATAAGTACATATAAGGATATAAATAATTTTCTATTTAAAATCCAATAGATAATAAAAATATTTAATTGGCGCTTAAAATAATTTATGGTTTTTATAAAAAAAAATATTCAAAATATTTATAGTTAGATGAAGATGATGACTATTTTTAACTTCATTTATTAATTTATTATATGCATTTATAAAAAGAAGTTTAAGAATTTGACGAAAGTATTTTAGATGCGGTTAATTTATATGAATAATACGAAGATATTGATGATGATTAAGATGAATAAGATGAATAAGATGAATAATATGAAAATTGATATCGTTATTTTTTATTTTTTTATTTTTTATTTTTTTTTTTTACTTTTTTATATAATTATATTATATATGGATAACAATCTACAACAATATTTAAAATAAGTCAATTATAGATTAAATGTACTTGAATAATAAAAAAATATTCAAAATATAAATTTACAATAAAACGTATATATTTCTATGGATTCTTATTTAATTTTATAAAAATATAATAAACTTCCAATAATAAAAGATTTGTAATTACCTACAAAAGATTCTATAATATAATTAAATTTTTAATAAATAAGTGATGAGAATTATATTATAAATAATTAAAATATATAATTTCTAATATATATTAATTCAATTATAGTGAATCTTAAATTTTTATCATAATGTGAATATAAATTCATAGATTGTTTTTTCGAATCACATAAATCCAATGATAAATATTATGATTCTTAATATTATATTTCTATAAATGATATGGAATTTATAAATTGCAAAGGATTTTTAAATATACACATCCCGAAAAATATTTAAAAAAAAAAAATTTAAATAAATATATTTGCTTGTAATTTCAAATAATTATTAATAGATGGTATAAATTTCAATAATATTATAGATATATATATAAATAATTCTTGTATATAGAAATTAATATATCATAAAGACAATAATATAAATATTAATATAAATAAATAAATATAATAAGAAATTCAGTTAGATATCATATGATAATATTTTAGAAAACATGTCTTTTTTTATTACACTATTTTTAATTATTACACTTGTCATAAATACAATTTTTTTATTATAATTTATCTTTTTTCCATTATTTTTATTTTTATTTACTGAAATTATCAAAAATAATTCCGAAAATAATACCGTTGAATAATAATAACATTCCTCTAAATATTATATCAACTGAATATTTTAATATTAATTATTGTCCTTCTTGTTAAGTTCCATATCCCAAATATTAATTTAAACCACTTTCATTACTATAAGTGAATATTACTATATATATTAAACATTATAAACCATTTAAACAATCTTGGCCCTATATTTAAAATCCAGCTATTTATTTAGATATAAAAGATGTAAATACATATGAAGTACCAAGTAATAATAAGTATGAATATAAAATATATTTAAATTTGACTATTATGCTTTTTAATAATATAATAAATATATTAGATAGACTTAAAAATACTAGTATTTGAATATACATAAAAATTTATTAATAAATACTTAAAATCGATAATATAAATAATAAAATATATAAATATGTTTAATTTATAAAGGATTTTATATTTACGTACAAATAAATATTATGAATTATTTAAAAAAAGGAAATTATATTTTATAATATATTTATTTATATTATTTAATTACTTAGTTACATATAATCAGCTAAAAAACAATTTAATATTATCATTATAAATAAAATAATTTAAATTATTTTTTCTTTATTTTGTATGTAAATAAGCCATTTTTTGTTTCTAAGTTTTTTATATTGAATGATTTAATGTTTTTTATATTCATTTTACAATTCAGATAAATAAGATTTTAATTATATGCTAATATTAGTCTGTTATTTTTTATTTTTTATTTTGACATAAAAATTTATATATTTTTAATAAATATAATTAGTAAATTAATCGTTTTTAAACCAATAATATATGTCATATCTAGCAACAAATTTAAAATTTATATTATCATGATTTTTAATATGTATTTTATTAATAAATTATTAAACTGCGCCATTCATTAAATTTTATTTTTTAAATAAATATATCAACGTAAATTTATTTAAAACTTATTATTAGAATATTTGATATATGTATTTATGAAATATTTAATCAAACTATTGTCCAAATGTTAAAATATTAATATATTCTATTATATCATCCCATTATATGTAAATATCTATTTATTTTTTTATCTATTTATTTTATATTATTTTTTATAAAAATTCTATATCACTATCACTATATTTCATTTATTTTATGAATTATATGGCCGTTTATAATTAAATTTATTATAAATCAAACTAAACTAATTTTAATATTTAAATATTTTATATTAAATTATTAATATGAAATACATTATATTTATCTTATTAATCTTTTAATATATTTAATGCTATTCTTAAATTATACTAATTTATTTCTTAATTATTTGATTATAAAAAATCATCTAAAAAATATTTGAATATTTTTATATCATAATTTTATTAATTTATTAAAATATCATAATAATTGTTATTTTCTTTATTATATTCTATTATTTTTATTAAACTTTATTTATTTAATATTTAATTTATTTATTTATAATTTTAAAATGAATTTTATATTATGATCAACTAATAATTTCCAAAACAATCAAAAAAAATTCCTTAAAATTTCTTTTTAATTTCATCGTCGTTAATTATTTTATATACTTTGAATTATATTTACTATTTTTTAATTTCTTATATTATTTTTTAATATAAATTCTCATCTTGTAATTTAGTTACCCATATTAATTGAAAAATATAATTTAATAATCTAATGGAATGATATTTTTTAAAATATTCTAATCCCTCTTTCAAGCCATTAAATTCTTTGTTTTATATTTTTAACATTTGAACTATATTTTTATATTAAAATTTTTATTTAACTGGACTAAAATCATGATTAATATAATCTAATATGAAAATATCATATATTTGAACCATATTATTTATAATGTCATTTTTATAGATTCCGTCATACCAATAAAACATCATTAATATATGTTTTGATATAGATTTTATTATATTTTTATCTATTTATTAAAATGTTTATAGTTACATTATTTTTTAGTTAACAAATAGAAAAATATTTTCATTTCCATATTCTTAACTATATTTTCCTTAAACCATATATGAAATAAATTTTATTAAATATTTAGTGTAATTTAATTAATTATCTTGTTATATAAATAATTCAATTTCTTTTAAATATTTTAATATCGTATTATATTAATCAATTTCTATATTTATTGCCTTTCTACAATTCTATTTTAATATTTTACAAATTTCGTCCACCGTATAATTATTAAATTATTTTTTATTTTTTTATATTATACTATCTAAAATATAAGATAAATCGGATAAATATATATTTTAGTTATTCATATATAATAAATTAAAAATACTATATAAAAAAAAATATAAAAAAATATAAAAATCATATAGTTATTTAAATATCATCGTCGTTTTCATTATTTTCAAAATCACCTTCTTCTTCTTCTTTTAATGTTTGCGTTCCATATAAACTTTATTATTAATTAACTTATTTTTATTATATAAAATCGGTAACTCCATTTAAAATTGTAGTTATTTTCAATTAATGTTAATCAAATTAATTAATCGATTATTAATTTTATATTTATTATTAAACTAATATATAACTTGATTTTTACACTTCAAAAAACATTTGTTCTTTGTTTTTCGGAAATAATAATGAAATACTATTAAATTATGAATAAACTTATTAGATATTATATAATTAACTATATGATATTATAATTTCATATCTAATTGAATTTTTTTCATTTAAACTTTATTCACCACAACAAGATTTTGTATTATTTTGATCATTTAAATTTTTTAAAACTATTTTCGATTAATTTTTTTCATTTACATATAAAGTCAATAAAAAACCATCATTTTGATTTGCGATTTTATATAAATTATCTAATAAAGTCATTATTATTGTTTTTTCATAGTAATTTTCAATGTTAAAATTTTATATTTTTTCATCTATTTAAAATTTTTATATTCCATCTATTATTGGAATACTGTTTTCAGTTCCTGAATATTCGGGTGTCAATTAATAAATTAATTACATTTTTAATATTTATGGCTAATCTTTTGGAATTGAAATTTATAATAATTGGTATTAATTTTTTTGTTTTAAAAAATCTTTTATGTTTTCATAGTAAATATTTAAATCTATTTCATTACTTCCCTCATTATCGATATACATTAATTAGAAAAACGGATAATTCAATTCTATTACAGTTTATATATAATCTCCTTATGGTTATTCGCCATCTTTTGTTTTATATAGTAAAAACATTTTTTTAATAGCTAAATTTTTATTATTTACTTTTTCTATTTTTTTTTTTAATTTTATTTAAACTACATCTGATAAATGCGAAAATATTGAAAATTATTTTTATAATAATTGAATTTGATTAGTTACTATATTAAAATTATAATCCTTTCTATTTGTGTTATTATCTATAAAATCTATCATTTATTCAACTTAATTTTTAGCGGCTTCTAACTCTTAATTTGTTTTTCTACCTTTCTTTTTAATATTAGTATCCATATATTAATAAAAAAATATACATATATAAAAAAAATTTTTTTATTTTATATATGAGCAATAACGATATTATCTAATAAATATTAATAGTGTTAGATTATTTAATTCCAGTTTCCCTTGTATTGTTATATATAATACATCTATTTGTAGTTTGTAATGGAAAAGTTATGACAAAAAAAGATGGATGGTATAAAATATGGTAAAATAAAATAGTATTTGCATCAATGATAGCAATTATGGTTTATTGTTTGTTTATTATATATAGATATACTTTATTAACTAAATAATAAAGGGAAAATATGTTCTAATCTGGCGGAAATAAAAAATCTAAAAACAGTTTAGATAATTTATTTTAAAAATTTTCTTTAGAAAAGAAAAAAAGCAAAAAAAGTGATAAAAAAAGCAGTAAAAAAAGTGGAAAAAAAAGCAGTAAAAATAGTGATACAGAAAATAAAAAAAAGAAAATAACAGGTAAAAAATATAAATGAAAACATATCAATGTTTGAAATATTAAGATGAAAATTATTAATAATTGACTTATTCATTTCCATTGTAAAATTAAACTCTATCATTATATTCTTACATATATTTTTTAAAATTAAAAGAAAATAAATCTTCATATAATTATATTCTGTTTGTTTATTTGTTTACAAAAACCGAATCGCAAAAATCTATTAACAATATATTTTAATCATTTTCTTTATTTCTTCCAGATTTTCTTGTTATTCTTCCTATTAATTATTTTATTCCTTATTCTCCGCCTTCCGGAGGAGTGCAAAATATAATTGTATTCAAATAATCTAAATCTAATCCTTCTTTTACTTTATTTAAAGACCCTAAAAATATATATTATTTAGTATTAACTTCATTATATCTTTCATATATTTTATTATAAGGTAATTAATATTATTCTATAAATTCACCTAATTTTTCTAATAAACTAATTCTACATGAAACGACTAAAACATATCTTTTATTATCATAACACCATTTTATCCATTTACATAACATATTATATCTCTCTTCATTATTTAATATTTCTTTTAATTTTTCTTAATGTTCTTATAATTATTACATTTATTTTGTTTTATTTCCCATCTATTAATATTCAAAATTTTATACATTTCCGATAAATTTAAAATGTACATTTATTTCTTCTTTTATATTTACTTTTATCAAATAATCAAAAAATGGATAATAAATTTAATGTTTTTTATCTTATCTATCTGGAGTTGCTGATAATCCGATCATAAATTTAGATTTACCAAATAATTTTAAGAATTTATTAAAACCTTGTGCTCCTAATTTATGACACTCGTCTATTAACACGAGATCAAAATATTCATGATAATTTTATACAAATTAATTTTTTTCGTTCGACAGACTATTTATAATTCCAACACAAATGTCTTTTTTTTCTGTTAAAAAAATAATAGAATCAGTATTTTTATATTTTTATTCACCATATTAAAAGAAATCCATAAATCTTTCCATCCATTATTTTAATAGAACTTCACTATGTACTACAATTAATGTTTTTAATTTAAAATTATATGATAATTATAAAGCCATTACTGTTTTTCCTCCACCAGTTTTCATTTATATTATAACACTACCTCTTTTTTATAATTTTTATACTCCATCTTTATTTTTATATGTTAATTTACTCACTACTTTTTCAATTAATTATTATTATAACTAACTAAGTACATATTTAGGATTTTTTTAATATTTTTCTTCAAATTTTTTATTCGGAGAATTTTCATATTATAATTATTAAATATATTTTTTTTCTTTTAATATTTATAAAAAAGAAGTAGGAACTTTCAAATAATTAGTTACTATTTATATTTTTTGATCTTTTTTTTCTAAATTATCATAATCTATAAAATCTTCATATATATTAAAAGTTTCACTACTTTATTTGAAATAATCATTAAATGTCAAAGTTAAAGAATTTTTTATTATATTAATAGTATCAGATTTAATATATTCTTCCCAATCTTATTTGGCAATGTTTTTATCTTGTATTTAATAATTTTTTCTTATTTTTAAAAAAGAAATATTATTTTACACCAAATGATTTTCCTATAATTATTTTTATTATTATATGTTTAAAGTTATATCTTTTATTTAATTTTATACTATTTATATATCAAATTAATCATTTTATTATTTTTATTCTTCTTATTATTACTATTACATATATAAGTAAATAAATGATATATATATAAAAAAATTCAATTTTAAAAAAAGTTATATTTTATTCATATGCTAAAATCTTCTGTTAAAGCTCTTATTATTTATAATTATAAACTCAATTCTTATTAGGCTTTTGATAAATATTTTTATTCACTATTTTCACAAATATAAAAGCATTTTCCGTTTTTATTTTCTCTTCCACATCTTCCAGACATTTAATATTATGATGATATATCTCTCGGTATATCAAATTCTATTACAAATTCTAAACCTTTAATATCTATTCCTCTTTCCATTGTTCCTGATGTACATAATAAAAATTTTAAGTTATTTTATTTAAAATTGTCAATTGATTATTAATTTTATTATTCTCCCATATTTTTATAAACTTTTTATATTTTCATTTTTTTAACTTAATTTTATCCATTTAATTCAACATCTTATTCAAATAATTAGAATAAATAGTTAATAGTATCTACATTAGATATAAATATTAAAGCTTATTTATTTTTTTAATGAATTTTTGTCATTAAATTATGTAAAATTTAATATTTTCTTTAAATTAATTTTTTTTCTCTATTTTTTAAATTTTATTCGTAATTTTCATATTCATATAATAAAACAATGTGTTTAATGTTTGGTTTTTATACTTCTTATTTTCCCATAAATAAAACATATGGTTAAGTTCCCAATAAACCAGAATCTAATATTTATTTCTTTATATCTTCTGAAAATGTAGAAGAATAAATAAATAATTAAGTATCCATATATGCAAATTTTAAAACTTCTTATAACTAATCTAATATTGGTTTTTATTAAACATCTTTATTAAATTATCTATGTTAAAATAAAACATCTACTTCATCTATCGCCAAAAATTCAATTTAAAATTCTATATTGTTTTCTTTAGCAATTTCTAAAATATTAGTCATTTTTCCCAATGTGGAAATTAAAATATCACTTTCTTATAATTCTTTCAATATTTATCTTTATTTTTTACTTTAACAAAGTTATATCTATTCTTAAATTTTATTATTTTATTAAACTTATTTTTCTTATGAATTGTCTATTATTGCTTAATTTTTATCTTGTGATAAATATAATTAACATTTTAAAGTTTGTCCATTTTATAAAACATATCTTTAACATAATTCATCTAAAGTATTAAATTATTAAACGGCTAAACTAGAACTCATATAAACAAAAACTGCTATTTTTTTTTTAGGAGATAATAATCTTTAATTTAATTTATATAATATTGGAACATAAACGGCCAAACTTTTTCCATCTCCAGGTCTAGCTTATATTAAACAACTATTATTAAATTTTAAAAGTGTTGGAATTACCCTTTATTATATATATCTTGGGAATTCATATCCAGTTGATAAAAGAGCTTTTAATAAACTATAATCGTTTTATAAAAAAGCTCCCCATTCTTTATTTTATTCATCTAATTAAGGAAATTATTAGTATTAATTTTAATTATTATCTATTGTGTTATAATCAACCATATATAACAAAAAAATATCACCTATATATTTTTTTTTTAAAATCAAATATTTTTTATATACTAACTTACTTTCTATATATGAATTATTAACAACATTTGACTAAAAAAAATAAATAAATGCCAACACCATTAAAATTTGAAACATTTGATTAAATGTTACAATTTTTAAAAACATATAAAGAATAAGTATGTTTATAACCGATATAAGGATCGAGTTGTAAAAAAAATATGATAAACATATGTCCAATAATATTTTAAATTTAAAATGATACTTAAGAAGAAGAAAATTAAAAATAAATAGAATTATCTAAAAGAAGACAAATTAAACATTTAACAGAAGAAATAATTTAATAAAAATTTGAATAAGAATATAGAAAAATGTTTATAGTTACTTTAAAAGATTGTGAAAAAGAAATAGAAGAATAAAATATTTAAAGATTATGGATTTGCTAAAGTAAATTTTTTTACTTAAAAATACATCCTGATATGATAGTTGATAATAAAAATATAAAATAATCTTAATAAGCTTACCATATTTGCGGATATAATTATATTCATTATAAAAATTTAGATTTTCCATTTCCATAAATAGAATATTGTTCTGGATTCTGTGTTTTAAATGGATTATAATAATATTGTTTAGGCCATTATTATGAATATGAAAAATAAATAAAAACTTCCTCAACAAATTATTCCAGAGAATTAAAATAATTACTTTCAGTAGAAAATAATTCATTAGAATAATTAGTTTATATAAATTCAATATATTTAAGTATGTTTAGTACTTTTAGTAATTTCTATAATTAATTTGATAATTATATCTAAAGTAATTAAAAAGATAAAATATTTAATTAAAATTTAGCTCATTTTTAATTTTTATGTAAGAATCAAAAAAATGATGATTTATTTCAATAATTTTTACTAATAACATGTCCTATGTTAGGTGGTTTATTTAATCCTAATTCAAATAATTTAGTTGATCATATAATAAACAGATAAAAATATGGGTTATTTGATAAAATATACATATAATATTTACTATTAGAAAAAGAAAATATGTTTTAAAATAATTCATAAGTTAATACATTTGTTTAAAGATTTTAAGTATTTTAATTATTTATATTTCTATTTCCCGACTAGATTAAAAAATTTGAATTTATAAATTTAAAATAAGCTCCTTTATAAATGTTAATATTAATAGTGCATAAATATATGACATTTTTAATGAATAGACTTATAAACGAAGAATAATTTTATTATTTATTATAACATTTAGTAAAAATACTTATTGAAGATTAATAATGTACAATTTAATAAATATAAGAAGAAGAAGATCAAAAATAATAACTTTAAAATAAAATTATAGAAAATTTAAAATAAAAAGATTTGTTATTTAAATTTATTTCATTTTTACTAATAAATTCATTATAAAAATAAACCATTAAAAAAATCTATAATTATTAAATACAAGGATGTTTATTTGGTCTTGGATATGAATATGAAGATATAAAATTAATATAAATTTCCAAATATTTTAACGAATAACTACATTAATAAGATTTAGAAATATTTATAATGCTTTAAAATAAAGATAATAATTACATTTTATAAATGGATACACTATAATTCGAAAGAATATAATAAATATTTTAAGAATACATTGATATTTCACCATTAAAGTAAAGTATTAACATATTAGAAAATTATTCAATTGAAAATGATCTACTTTTACATGATAATTAAAAAGATTTTGATTAAAATAATATAATAAATATAATAAATAATTAAATTAATATATAAAAAATAACTTTATAAATAATTTAAAAATCATCATATTAATAAAAAGAAAAAATATAAGTTTATAGTGATTTTACTAAAAAATTAAAAATAATTTGCAATGTTTTTGATACAGATCAATAAGAAAATGAATTTATGGATAAAATAAAAGATTCTTATATTTAAACTGAAGAAATAATGCCAACTAATTACATTTTTAAATTATCATAGGATTTTACATATAAAATATTTAGATATAATTAAAATATTGAAAATATTTAAAAATAATTAAAAAAAAAATATTGTAAATAAACCAAATAAAATAAATTAAATATTTCATAACAAAGTTTTCATTTAAATGATTGTTAATTTAAACATATGAATTTATGTAGATTTGGTAATTTATGCCCTTCTAAAAAATGTGATTAAAAATGTCATTAATGTATATAATTTAAACTATGTAAATGTGGAAAATTAAAGCATAAATGTATATACGAAAAGAAATGTCAAAATAAAGAATGTAAATTTTGTCATTGTTGATATTATATATGAGCAAATAATTTAATTTAGATATAACGTATTTAAGTTTATATTGTAATCAAGATTTGGTATCTGAAAAGAAAATTTAATCTTTAAAAACAAGAGCATTATAAGTTAATATAAGAACTTTAAAACCTTCAAAAATAATGATATTTTCATAAGTTAATAAAAGATATTAAAAATCATTAAATTCAAAATACCCTTTCTTTAAAAAATATATTAAATATCATTTTATGAATGATTAATTAGTAGTTTTGATTAAATAATAGAGTTATAATTATATAAAACAATCATAAAAGAAAATAACTATTGGAGATAAATAAAAAACAGTTTTTTATTTTGTTTTAGATAATAAAAGTATTTTATTTGTATTTGAATAATTTGGAAATGGAAATGATAAATAAATATTATAAATGTGCGAAGAAATTAAAGAAAAAGAAGAAAAAAAATTAAAAGTAGAAATGCTCCATGATATTTATTATGTATATTCCATTTAAAATGAAGTTAATATGGATTTAAAATAAATAAGTAAAAAACAAGATACCGCAAATAAATAAAATCCATTAAATAATTTATATTATAAACAAGAAAAATAATTAGACGCATTATATTGTGGTAAAAATTGTAAATTTAATAAAAATACAGAAGAAGTTTTCGGAAAAGAAGTTTATACTATAGATAAAGAAGAAAGAATAAAAAATTTATAGGAAATATTTAAACAAGAAAAATTTCCAATCTAATCTAATGGAAAAAAATTATCTATTTTACCATCTAGTAGATTTGGTTCAAAAATAAACTCAGAAATTTTAATATGATTCTAATGTATATTAATTAGATTATAAACTATTATTTTTACTTAAACTATTTTATTGTTATTATTCTCTTTTTGAATAAAAAACTCTGCCAAAAAATAAAGCTACAAATAATAAATATACATAATTTGCCCTTTTCATTTTCATATCATATTTATCTATATAAAATTCATCATCACTACTATCATCACATTTACAATTATTTTTCAACATTTTTAATATATTTTTTTTGAATTTTCTTTTTAAATAATATCTATATGAATTATATATTAAAGCAGTTAAAACTATTATAAATTTGCTTTTATTTAATTCTTTTAAGTAAAAACTAGAGCAAATCATTATAACACTTATTATACTTACGTTATTATTATCTATTTGCATATATATATACAATTTTTTTTTTTAAAAATATATTTATATATGTAAATTGATAGCATCTCTTAAAATAAAAACATTTTGTTTTGTAAAGAAAATAATTATTAATATTTTATATTGTTTTATTAATTAAATCCAAATGATTAAATAATTATATTAAATTAAATATAAAGTAATGAATCTTAGATAAAATAATATTAAATTTATTATTAATAAAACTTATCAATAGAATAATAGATTTTTAATCAATAAATAATACTAAATATATAAAATATAGATTTAACTTAATTTTAAAATATGTAAGTGTAAAAAGCTTTATAAATATTATAAAATTTTAATATATATTTAGATAATATTGTATAATATTAAAATATTGATAGATTTTTCAATTTAATTAATGGAAAAATAAATATTTATACAGATGGATGTTTTGATTTATTTCATTTAGGGCATATGAATCTTTTAAAATAATGTAAAAATATATTTCCAAATGTAAATTTAATAGTAGGTTTGTCTTCGTCTGATGAAATTATTAAATATAAAAAAAAAGAACCGATTTTATCAGATGAATAAAGAATGTAATCAATATTATAATGTAAATGGACTGATAAATTAATATATCCTTGTAAATGGATTATTACTGATGAATTTATAAATGAAAATTAAATAGATTTTGTATGCCATGATTAAGAAGAATATCCTTGTAATTATGAGTATATTTAAGGTAAAACAATTTTTATAAAGGATATATATGGAAAATTAAAGGAATAAAATAAATTTATAGGAATTCCGCGAACAAATAATATTTCTACTACATAAATAATAAAAAAAATAAATACTTATGATAATTTTATAAAAAAAATGATAGATGATGTGTTTTATTATGCAAAATATTTAAAGGATAAAATACAAGACAAAATATGAAATACATAATCCACATCCTCTATTTTTCATAATAAACTGATATGAGTTTCACAATAAACTACTCCTATGTTTCTAATATAACTAATATAACTAATATCAAAACTCCTACTCTAAAAATACC
>Ga0214923_10000327_pt1 | contig 73155 bp, 104 predicted proteins | sample LL1510_MetaG_FD_177993 | JGI IMG/M metagenome (GOLD analysis project Ga0214923, IMG submission 177993) | Freshwater microbial communities from Lake Lanier, Atlanta, Georgia, United States - LL-1510 | ecosystem: Environmental > Aquatic > Freshwater > Lake | place: USA: Georgia | collected...
TGCAGGCACAAGCAGCCAAGGCAGTGGGGCTGGAACACAAAATTTACCTACACGCAGAAATTGACGCATTGGTCAGGATCAAAGACTGGAGTCGAGCACATCGAATTGTCATCACCAGATTTACCAAAAATGGTGAGCCTGCCAATGCCAAACCTTGTCCGGTCTGTGAGCGTGTGATTCGTCAGGCCGGCATCAAACATGTTGAACACACTTAATATTACATCCATACAGGAGTTAACTATGCAGTTTATGAGCCAAAACAAGCGTATTCTACCCCGAACCACCACCATCAATCGTCTGACCAAGCGAGTATTTGATCCCAGCAATCTGGCAGATCTCAAAGAATATCGACACTTTGTTACCAATGGCACCTGGACCGCTGCCACCTGCCCATTTGAAGTAGAGTGGCCCTATCTGAGCATTCCGCAGATGATCCAGGAACGAATCACTGAGCATTACTTGCTGAATGTGTTGAAGATTGACGACTAAACATCAGACCCGCTTCGGCGGGTTTTTTGTTAAATACTTGTCAGGGAATATAAAAATGGCCGCAAACGGGATATCAACACTGACGATAGCAAGTGGGACCACTCTCACAAAAAATGTCAATCCACCACATTCTAATACTGAGATTGTTCCTCCTTACTCAGCTATTTGGAGTTTAAATTACTCAGGCGCTTTGGGAGCAACAAATGATGTCTCATACAAGCTGTATGTAACATCGTTGGGAATAGGATCTGCTGTCACATTGACCAGTCATCAAACAGGTGATTATGCAGTAACAGCAGGCAACTTCTTGTATGATGAATACGGAACCAGCATTGGCATTATAAAGGGTAATACCACAATAGACAATTACATGGCCAAAGCCGCGGCAGTTTGTGGTTCATTGTCTAACACTATAATAACTGCTGCAACATACAAAGGCACATGGAACGCTTTTACTAACACTCCCACACTGACTGATGGTGTTGGTACCTTGGGAGATGCTTACGATACAATGACTGCTGGAACAAGTGGAGCTTTTCCAGCATATGGCGAACAAGACTGGCGCATCTATGATGGAGCCACTTGGGTGAGAGTTGATAAAACAACCACAACACAGTGGACCATAACACCGGCTACAGGCGGTCTAGCAGACAAAGAAGCCCGACAAAAAGCCAAGCTGGATCTGGCCGCTGCGGACCGCGCCAGCGACGGTAATCCCCGAGCAACCTACGACATCACAGAATTGCCCACACAATACTCAGGCAATGTCATAGTTGACAACCCCAATGCCGGTGGGCTGATTCAGGGCAGACCCTGGAGTTAATTTTACCAAAATTAATCGACTTTAGTTGATTACCTGATTCCAAGTTTGTTAATATATACTATAAACCCATAAATATAGATCTATGCTATTCGGCTACCTTCTACTATTAGTGGCGCTGACAATTAGTTCAGTGGCTGCATTCTACAGTATTGCTGGTTTGACAGCAATTTTTGCTGCCGCCGCTGCATTCTGGCCCATTGTGATCATGGGTTCGGCTCTGGAAATTGGCAAGGTGGCCACCACAGTCTGGTTGCACAAGTATTGGCCACGTATGAGTCTGCAGTTTAAGCTGTATCTGGTGCCTGCCATTGTGGTGCTGATGACCATCACCAGCATGGGTATATTTGGATTTTTGAGCCGGGCACATACTGATCAGGGTCTGGTCAGTGGTGATGCTGCCGCCAAGGTCGCCATATACGACGAGAAAATCAAAACTGCCAGAGAGAACATCGAGGCCAATCGCCGAGCACTCCGGCAGATGGACGAGGCGGTGGAACAAACCATGGGCCGAAGTTCTGATGAACAGGGTGCCGACAAAGCAGTTCGAATACGCAGAGGTCAGCAGAAAGAACGTGCCAGATTAATATCTGAAATTGATTCCGAACAACGAACAATCAGTAAACTTAACGAACAACGTGCTCCACTGGCCGCGGATGTGCGTAAAGTTGAAGCCGAAGTTGGGCCCATAAAATATATTGCGGCATTTATTTACGGCGATAATGCCGACGCCAATGTTCTGGAAAAGGCAGTGCGTTGGGTGATTGTGTTGTTGGTCACAGTGTTTGACCCACTGGCTCTGGTGTTGATCTTGGCTGCTGAACAGACATTTGCCTGGGCCAGAGAAGAACGGCGAAAACAAGTGGAATCAGACCAGAAGCCAGCTGATACTGAAAATGACACAGATCATCAGCCGTCAGCGGATGATGCTGCGGCTATGATGATTCATGCGCCCAAAGACGATGAAATCAGGATCTGGGCTGAACAAGAAATAGCAGCACTGGACTCAGCAAACAGCACAACGGAAATCGGTTCAGCAGTTATGGACGAATTCATTGTGGAAGAAATGAATGTTCGTGATGTTGTTCCAGATGTTCCGGTGGAAACCTATCTGGATCGCAAGTGGTCCTGGTTCCCATCTGGAGCCAACCACGTGGTTTATCAACCAGAGATCATCGCAGAACCCCAGCCTGAAGTCACTGACAGCGAGGTTCCGGAAGAACCTGCTGCAGCAACAGACCTGTCCTGGATTGAAGAATTCATTGCCCAAGATGATGAACCCAACATTGTCCTGACAGAACCCGATACTGTGTCAGAAGAGTTTGTGCTGCTGGTACAAAAGGCCGAGGAGCTCACAGAGGAAAATTCTGTAATTCAACAAAAAAACACCGAGTTACAGGCACAGTTGGAGAACACTGAAAAAGATCTGGCCAGTGCCATACTGGTGATTCAGGAAAAAGAAGCAGAGATAGACAGACTTAAAAAATCCAATGCATTTGCTCTGACAGACGATGATGCCGACAATCTAGATCGAGAACGTGCCACCAATGCAGGGTTTGGCACACAGTTCCCCACAAACCCCACCAAAGGTGACATGTATTTGAGGGTGGATATGTTGCCCAACAAGCTCTTTAAGTGGAACGGTCGCAAATGGATCGAGACCGACAGAAATAAAACTGATCGGTATGTCTACGAAGAAGAATATATAAAGTATGTGGCCGAAAAAGTCAGAATTGGCGAAATCGATTTCGCTGACCTCAACAAAGCCGAGCAGGAAGAAGTGCTAAAGAAATTAGACTATACTACAAGAAGCCAACTATGAGCAGAATCATCACATACCCCGACACCGCCGATAGAATCGGCCATCACGTAACAGTAATAATTGACGCCACTCTGGAAGATGTGGGAAATATTGCGTTATTTCTCAAAACCAGTAAATACGACCATGACGTCTATCTTTATCGAGAAGATTTGGATCACCTGGAATGGTTGAGTTGGGTTATTGATCATGCAGATCATGTACTGCATAATGAAGTGAGCGAAGTTACCCTACAGAATCACCACAAACTCGATCGATTTGGCGCAAATCAAAATTTAAAAACCGCATTGGAGTATTATCAGAATTATGACAACGAAAGAATAAACAATGGAATTTAATTCAAATACAAAATTTAAAGGCAGTACCGTTTATGTTAAGAACGAAAATGTAGAACAGGCTTTGCGTAAGTTCAAAAAGAAGATTCAGGAATTTGGACTACTACAAGAATTGCGCGATAGAGAATTTTTTGAAAAGCCCACAACCGAACGCAAGCGCAGAAAAGGCGCAGCCAAAGCCAGATGGCGCAAGCATCTGCAAAGTCAAAAGTTGCCAAAAAAATTATTCTGATATTGACGGAATAATATTAGTATATTAAACTAAATCGTAGGTATAAATATCTATGTGAAGTGCTCATATGAGGCTTCACGGTGAATCTTGCTTAATTTAAAGGAGAACTCTTATGTCTAAGATCATCGGTATCGATTTGGGTACCACCAACTCATGCGTGGCCATCCTGGAAAACGGCGCAGCCAAAGTAATTGAAAACTCAGAAGGCGCCCGCACAACCCCTAGTATTGTCGCTTACACCGACGACGAAATTCTTGTTGGTGCACCAGCCAAGCGACAAGCAGTAACCAATCCCAAAAACACAGTGTATGCATCCAAGCGTCTGATTGGTCGCAAGTTCACTGAGCAGGCTGTACAAAAAGACATCGACCTAATGCCCTACGAAATCGTGGCTGCTGACAATGGCGATGCCTGGGTCAACATTCGTGGCGACCGTAAAGCGCCACCGCAGATTTCAGCCGAGGTTCTGCGCAAGATGAAGAAGACTGCTGAAGATTACCTGGGCTATGAAGTCACCGAGGCAGTGATTACTGTGCCTGCATACTTTAATGATGCACAACGTCAGGCCACCAAGGATGCTGGCCGCATTGCCGGACTTGAAGTCAAGCGCATTATTAATGAACCCACTGCTGCTGCCTTGGCATTTGGCATGGACAAGAATGAGAAGGCTGACCGGAAGATTGCAGTCTATGACCTGGGCGGTGGCACGTTTGACATCAGTATTATTGAAATCAGCAGTGTTGATGGTGAAAAACAGTTCGAAGTCCTGAGCACCAACGGTGATACATTCCTGGGCGGTGAAGACTTTGACCAACGACTGATTGATCATCTGTGTGAAGAATTCCGGAGCCAGACTGGCATTGATTTGACCAAGGATGCCATTGCTCTGCAACGTGTCAAGAGTGCTGCAGAGCGCGCCAAGATCGAACTCAGTAGCAGTGCTCAGGTGGAAGTCAATGAACCCTACATTGCCATGGACCCCACTGGACCCAAGCACCTGGTGGTCAAGATCACACGTGCCAAGTTTGAAAGCATGGTGGAGGATCTGATCAATCGCAGTATTGAGCCCTGCAAAGTCGCAGTCAAGGACGCCGGTGTCAAGCTGGAAGACATCAGTGACGTTATTCTGGTGGGCGGTCAGACTCGCATGCCTCTGGTACAAGCCGCAGTGGAAAAATACTTTGGTCGTACTCCTCGCAAGGACGTCAATCCTGACGAAGCAGTGGCAGTGGGTGCAGCCATCCAGGGCGCAGTCCTGAATGGCGACAAGAAGGATGTGTTGCTACTGGACGTTACTCCACTGAGCCTGGGTATTGAAACAGTGGGTGGTGTTATGACCAAGTTGATCAAGAAAAACACCACTATCCCCACCAAAGCCACGCAAGTGTTCAGCACCGCAGACGACAACCAACCTGCTGTGACTGTGGTGGTAGCACAAGGCGAGCGTGAGTTTGTTCGTGACAACAAACGTCTGGGCGAATTTAATCTGGAAGGAATTCAACCAGCACCACGTGGCACTCCGCAGATTGAAATCACTCTGGACATTGATGCCAATGGTATCCTCAAGGTTTCAGCCCGTGACAAGAACACTGGCAAGGAAAACAAGATCACCATCAAAGCCAATAGTGGATTGACTGAAGAAGAAATTCAACGCATGGTGCAGGATGCCGAAGCCAATGCCGATGCTGACAAGCAGGCGCGTGAGCTGATTGATGCCAAGAACAGTGGTGAACAACAACTGCATGATATTCGCAAGAATCTCAGTGAACACGGTGACAAGATCACTGAAGAACAACGTACTAAAATTGATGCAGCCATTACGGCACTGGAAACTGCCATGGCTGGCGATGATGCCACCAAGATCACTGAGGCAGTGGGCCAGTTGTTTGAACCAGTTATGCCGTTGTATGAAGCGGCACGTGCAGCAGAACAACCTGCTGCCGAAACCAACACTGCAGCAAATTCAGATGACGGGGTCGTCAATGCTGAATTTACTGAAGTGAAAAAGGACGCCTAACAGGGTCCAAATTTATCTTGCTTAATTAAAGGAGAAACCAAAATGACACAAATGTATACACTGGATTTACCAAATATTCACCGTTTTGCGGTGGGCTTTGATCGTATTTTTGACGAGCTGCATCGTACTGCAGGCACACTGAATGGTACTAACTATCCACCCTACAACATCATCAAGCAGAGCGAAACTGCCTATCTGATTGAAGTTGCTGTGGCAGGATTTGAGGAAGCAGAACTTGATGTGGAAGTAGTGGACCTGGAATTGATCATTCGCGGCGAAAACAAGCGATCAATTCCTGAAGGCACCACATATCTGCACCAGGGCATCGCCGCCCGCAATTTCGTCCGCACGTTTGCTCTGCACGAAAATGTTGAAGTTCGCAATGCTTCAGTTAAAAATGGCATTCTGACTGTGTCTCTGGAACATGTTATTCCAGAATCAGCCAAGCCAAAGAAAATTGCAATTACTTTCCAAAAGTAATATAATTAGTAGTACAGGGGCGGTGATTTGCTGCCCCTGTTTAATTTAAATGGAAATAATACGAATGAGCCAGCAGCAAACAGATGTCAAGGTACGTGCAACACCAAATTTTGATCTCAAAGAACCCCCCCAGTACAAGGTCATCTACATCAATGATGAAGTCACCACCATGGAGTTTGTGATTGAAACTCTGGTGGCCATTTTTGATCACAGCAGAGAAAATGCCCAGGATTTAACCCGGGTCATACATGAGCAAGGGGCTGGAGTTGTTGCGGTGTTGCCTTATGAAATGGCTGAGCAGAAGGGCGTTGAGGCCACACAATTGGCCAGAAATAACGGATTCCCCTTGCAGATTAAATTAGAACCAACCGAATGATATTCAACAAAGTCAGAGATTTAAAAGATCGAGGGCTCAAGATAGGTATTACTTTTAGTACCTTTGACCTGCTGCATGCTGGCCATGTTGCCATGCTGGCCGAGGCCAAGAATCACTGTGATTATCTGATTGCAGGTCTACAAACAGATCCCACCATTGACAGGCCCGACACCAAGAATCCACCAGTACAAAGCATTGTGGAACGACAGATTCAGTTGGCTGCGACTCGTTATGTGGACGAAGTTGTGGTCTATCAGACTGAAAAAGATCTGGAAGATATTTTGTTGACTCTGCCCATTGATGCCAGAATACTGGGGGTGGAGTATGCAGATAAAGATTTTACCGGCAAAGAAATCTGCAGCAAACGTGGCATAGAAATAATTTATAACGGTCGCGACCATAGTTTTAGCTCGTCTAACTTGCGCAAACGTGTGGCAGAAGCTCAGACTAAAAAACTCAAATGAAAATTACAGAAAACGCCATACTAGTTCTTTGCTGGATAGCAATAATTGGTATGATGATGATTTACTTTGTCGTTTGGACCCCAACCCCTGAATCACAGACCATCAGATATGACTGTGGTATGGCTGAATGGTACCCTGACACTTCAATTGCAATAAAAGAACAATGCCGTCAACGATATAAAAAAGTGGCCTGATATGGATGTCATGCTGGATTTGGAAACATTGAGCACCAGGCCCCATGCAGTCATACTGACCATGGGTGCAGTTAAGTTCGACCCCCATAGCGAAGACCTGGGTGCAGGAATCTATCACCGCGTTGGTGTAGATGAGCAGATCGCATTGGGTCGACATGTGGATGACACCACTGTTGACTGGTGGGGGCGTCAGGCAGCGGACATCAGAGAAGAAGCTCTGGGCCCAGACAATCGAATCAGTCTGGAAAATTTTACTGCAGAGCTGAACAGATTTCTAGTGGGAGCCAATTGCATCTGGGCGCAGGGACCGGTGTTTGATATTGTGATTTTAGAAAATCTTTATAGGCAACTGGGTACCCCTGTGCCCTGGAACTACTGGCAAATTCGTGATAGCCGTACACTTTTTGGAGTATTGGGCGACCCCAGGGAAAAGAATAGCGCAGATCTGCACAATGCCTTGGCAGATTGTGTAAGTCAGGCTCGAGCTGTGCAGATGGTTTTTGAAAATGTAAAATCGAAAAATTATCTGACTAATTAGTGATGACCGAGTAAATCTTGCATAAGTAAGTATAGTCCATATTGGGGTCGTCATGAAATTAATAGAACAGATTAAAAAAACAATTAATGCTAATAAATTTAGAATTTTTCTTTCTGTAATCTATTTGTTAAGTTTTTACGGAATATATCGATTATTTGTTAGTGAAAATTTTTGGTGGTTCGTGGCTGCACTTGTCTGGAGCAAAATAATTCAATTAATTGGGCATAGTATTGGTATGCACAGATACTTTAGCCACAAGGCATTCGACACAACTCCTTTTGGCGAAAAATTAATGGCATGGACCAGTTTTCTTCTAGGGGTAGGCAGTCCAATTCAGTATGCTAGAAATCACAGACAACATCACAGAGTGACCGATCAGGAGATGGACTGGCACAGCCCAAATGTCGATGGAAAACTTTATACTGCTCTGGGGGTTTGGGAGTTTAACTCACTGTCATGGTTTATGAAACGCGGCGGAACATCACCAAGGGATTTAATTGCTCATCCAACTTACAGATACATACATGATCACTATTATAAGATATGGTATTCGTTGCTAGCAATTACAGCGTTGATAGATTGGCGAATACCTGTATACTTGTTAGCATTGCCTAGTTTGATATACCATATCGAATTAAATGTATTTGTCAATTGTATTGGGCACAGTTGGGGTTATCGAAATTTTGATAATCCTGATAAAAGTAAAAACAATCAATGGGTACAGACCTGGACCTTGGGCGAAGGTCTGCATAATAATCACCATGCTCATCCCAGACTTTATGATTTTGCAGTTAAGAAGGGCGAGTCGGATATTAGTGCATGGATCATTGATAAATTCCTTGCAGTGGACGGCCCGCACACCCGACTTGGTCGAATGAGGATTGACGACAAATGCAATTAATTTTTGGTCGAGAAAATGCAGAAAAATTAAGAGAAAAATATACGGTCCTGGATCTGGAAACTCTGGAACAAGATGGGCAAACTCTGGATGTTTTTTGTCTGATCCCTGGAGATAAAATCGGACTTGCGGAACTGCCCCAGTTGGAACACTGGATCAAACTGCATAATGATTTCTTACACGGGTATCGGACTCAACAGTACGATTATTGTCGCCAATGTATTGAACATTTAGTGGGAAAATTTGGTGGAGAAGTGGATACGTTTTATGAAGAAATTCTAAAACGCATTGATCAACAAGAACCTCATATGCTTTAGTAATAAAATATTAAAGTATTCCAGATAATAAGTATTGTAGAATAACAGATATTACCAAAGGCACTACAATGAAACGAGTCTGGATACTACATCACGCTACTGAAATTAATGGTTACGAAAATACCAGACTCAAGGAATGCCTGGCACAAAATGGGTATGAGGCTGAAGTATATGAGCCCAAATATTTTGATATCATTGTCAGCCGCGGCACAGTAAAAAGTATCAGATATCGGGGAGAACGTATCAGCCTGCCCAATTTGGTTCTGAGCAGAACTGGTGCGGGATCCAACTATTTTACTCTGGCACTGATGAGACAGTTGGAAAAGTTTGGGATTCCGGTGATCAACAACAGTGAAAGCATACACATTGTCAAAGACAAGTTGTGGACCAGTCAGATCCTGACTCGAGCACACATTCCCATACCCAAAACCATCCTGGTCAATGGTGATGTGGATGTGGATCTGATACAGTCTGAAATTGGTTTTCCCTGTGTGGTCAAAGCCACCAGTGGCAGCAAAGGAAAAACCGTATACCTCTGTGAAACCAAGAAGATCTTCCTGGGTCTGATGAATCTGCTGAGTTCCATTGCCCTGAAGAAAACTCTTATCATACAGGAGTTTGTGGACTCGCAGGTTGGCACAGACTTGCGCGTCTGGGTCATCGGTGGCAAGTCAGTGGCTGCAATGAAGCGAACGGCTGCTGATGGGGACTTCCGCGCAAATATCAGTAATGGTGGGCATGGTGAGTCTTACGAAATCACAGAAGAAATAGATCGTATTGCCACCCAGACCGCTGCAGCACTGGGTCTGGAAATTGCTGGGGTTGACTTGCTATTTGATAAGAATGGTTTCTTGGTCTGTGAGGCCAACTCAAGCCCGGGATTTTCTGGCATGGACAAATATTGCAATCAGGACATGGCACAAAGCATTGTGGATTACGTCAAATTAAAAATTTAGTAGCATTTAGCACTAGTATAATTTAATGATTATATGCATGCTTTTCAGGTGATTCTGCCATATTATAGTCACTAAGTAATTGTGTAACAGTATGCAGTTACTTAATTTATTTCAAAGGAGAATGACTATGTGGACCAAGCCAACAGCAATTGATGCACGTTTCGGTTTTGAAGTCACCATGTACATCGCCGCTCGCTAATTGAGTGACTGTACAAAAAAGCCGCCTCAGGGCGGCTTTTTTATTTCTGGTTGAAAAATATTATAAATATTGTTGCACCGCAATATCATTTCGTTTATAATAGATAAATAAAGTAGAGACCAGAAAATGCCGCATGGGGCGGGTTTTCAAATATGTTCTCGCTTAATACAAGGAGAAAAGTATGTCATTTAAGTTCGATTCATTCGTTCAACCAGTAGTAAACACCGCTAAGAGTATGACCGATACCCTAGTCAAGGATGAGACTGCTCGCAAGTCCATCAACTCATTGATTGATGCTCAGTTTGAATATACCAAGGCTGTGATGACTTATTCAGCAGCACTTGCTGGGTCAGTCTATGATAACGTCAAGAATTTTGACCCTGTCAAGATGTTCGCCGCCAAGTAATAATACTTCAGGTGAATAGACAAAACCCCACAAATTGTGGGGTTTTTGTTGACTAGCACATCTGCTAATGTTATGTTATATGACAACACAAGGAGTTAGTATGAACCCCAAAATTTTTAGTAGTGATATCAACGTTCAAAAATGTGTCAAGCAGGTTGGTGGCAATCAATTTAATTTGGTTCTGGTGGCTGCTGCTCGAGCCAGAGAGATTGCCAAGACCAGATATATTGCCCAAAAAAATAATTTGGAGTTAAAGTTCCCCACCAAAACCATAACTCAAGCCCTTCACAACATTGAAAATCCCGAATAAATACTAAATGTCAGACGTTTTTTGTAGTGCGCCCTGGACAAGTATATTTATTGACACTAATGGATCAGTGACTCCATGTTGTGCGTCGTCAATGCCTTGGGGGAATATCAGAAAACAACCATTGAATGAAATTATCAATGGAAAAATTCATCTTGAGGTCAAAGAATCTCTGATGAATGGGCAGTCACACCAGCATTGCCGTCGTTGTTACGAACTTGAAAAAACTTGCACCAGTAGTACCAGATTTTGGTTCAATGAATTTGTTCCTGTCCAAGCACCAGTATTAGAAGATTACAAATTACAAATGATTGACATTCGTTGGTCCAATCATTGTAATTTACGGTGTCTTTACTGCAACCCCAATTCCAGTAGTAGTATTGCTGAATTTAAAAAAATCAAAGAAAAACAATCCATAAGACAGTGGCAGCAAGAGATACTGGCCCTTATCAAAGAAAATATTTTAACTATTCGTGAAGTTTATCTGCTGGGTGGCGAGCCGCTACTAATTAAAGAAAATTTAGAACTTCTTGAATATATTAACAATCAACACATAACCCTAATTACCAATCTGTCACTGGACAATAGTAAAAATCAAATTTATAAAAAGCTGTTATCAAAGCCCAATGTCAACTGGGAGATAAGTCTAGAACAGGTGGGCAAGAAGTTTGAGTATGTCAGAAATAATGCATCTTGGACTCAGGTAATTTCTAATGTCACCGAATTGAAAAATCTCGGTAAGAACGTTTCATTTCAGATACTGTATTGCATTTACAGTTCATTAGATTTTCATAGCATTCTTCAGGAATTGAAGAAACACAGTACCGTGGTGATTAATTTTCTTATTGAACCTGATTGTTTAGATGTCAGATATCATTGTATGGATATAAAACAAATTGCAATCTCAGAGATTGATAAAACTTTAGCAGATGCTGATCTACTTTTGTGGCTAGGAGATTCAAATATCAATAATTTGACTAACTTCCGACTGAATCTGTTGGAAAACCATGAAAAAGATCTATCTAGCAATTTTCTATTCTACGAAAAAAATAACCCAGGACCACTGACTTTTCAAGAATTGTGGCCCAAAGAATGGCAATTAATCCAAAATAACACACAACTAAATAAAAAATGAAAAGAATACTGTTTTTTTTAATATTTTTTATTTTTAGTTCTACAGCCAATGCCACCGCAATCACTGCTAGATCATTTTTGGTAACCGACACTGCAGGATCAGTATTGGTGGAAAAGAATGCCGACAAGCCTCAGCCCATTGCCAGTATTACCAAATTGATGACAGTGATCGTGGTACTAAATTCTCGTCAGAGCCTGGAAGAATCAGTGCCGCTGAACTTTAAACTGAGCCGCCAATACCACACGCGGCTTCCACGTAGTCTCAAGATGTTGTCACGACGTGAATTGATTCAGCTGGCTATAGTCAAGAGTGACAATTTTGCTGCGTATACTCTGTGTGACAACTATCCCGGTGGCGTGGAATTCTGTGTAGCTGCGATGAATCAGGAAGCACACAGACTAGGCATGTCAAGTACCCAATTCCGAGACCCCACTGGGTTGGATGCAGGAAACGTCAGCAATGCTCGTGATTTGTCCAAACTGGTGTTGGCAGCCAATTATTATGATGAAATTGTCAATGCCAGTGGAAAAAGCAAAGTAAGCATACCCACACGCAAAAGCCATACAGATTTTCCCAACACCAATCCCATAGTCAGAACAGGCAACGAAAATGTTTTAGTTAGTAAAACTGGGTTCATTGGTGCCAGTGGTGGCTGCATCGTCATGCTGATTGATACTGTGCAAGGGCCCAGGGTCGTGGTGGTATTGGGCAGCAGAAATACCCGTACCAGAATCCCCGAAGCCCGGTCTATTATTGCCAGTCTTTAAAGTCTATTGGTTTTCCCAATCACTGCGCTCTTGATTGATCTGTTTGCGGCGCAACTGAATCACCACATTCAATTTCTGTTGCAGGCGAATTAGGTCATTGTCCAGGCAACGCACACGGTCAATCAGCGCAATCAGCATGGTGCTGGCCTCGCTGATTACAGGTTTAACTTCTGTAGTTGCCCAATGCCAGACATAATAGACCATGTAACTGATTCCCACAGCAGCCACCACTGGGAATCCAAATTTGTTAATCAGTGCTGCTAGTTCCATGATATCAATCCTTTCGGGCGTCTTCCTTGCCATCAGCACGTGAAATACGCTCGATGTCAGGTTCCACACCTAGAATATTACTGAGTCTGATGTCAATTCTGATGACATCGTGCACCATGACTTTGACACGATTGTCCAGAGTCACAATTATTGCGGTCAGATTTTTGATAGACGATAACACGCCGGCCAAGATAAACTTGAGTGTCAGAAAAACAAAGTACCCGCCAGCCAGGGCAGCGGCGATGGGAAACCCAACTTCAGATATGAGGCTAAATGCGTTTTCCATGATTGTCTCCAGAAACTCACTACTTTAGTATTTAATTTTGCTTGACAGGAAGTTTAACTAGCAGTATAATTGCCGCATAACGTAACAACACGGGAGCAAACGCCATGTCCAAATTTTATCGCAATCGCATCAGCTTTGCCAGTATCCAGGAGCGTGGCCGACAACTGCAAGCACAAACTGCCCGACTTCTGGATGCCTGCGCGATTCCCACTGTGTCTTTGGTGGATTGTGAATATGACAAGCACCGCGGTGTGCTCAAAATGACCAGCGATGTGGTGGGCATGCCACCGTCACTGTTTGTTCAGAGCCATATTACAGGCCGGGTAGTTCGATTTACTGTGGTGGGCTCCGAGGATGTGCTGTTTGATCCAGATGGGTGGGATGGTGAGATGCAGATTTATCGCCCCGTGGGCGGCCATGCCAATGTTGATCACCTTTGCATCTGTAATTCTTGATAATTTTTGCTTGGCAATCTAGCCAAAAGGTCATATAATAGCGGTACAGTGAACAACAAGGAGCAACAACAATGACCCACAATGAAATTATGAACGAATGGGCACGTCGACTTAATTACGTTGCACAACTGTTCCGCGAAGGCGAGATTGATTTGTGTGAGTTCGATGAACGCAACGCTGCGGTCCAAGGTTGGTTTGATACTGAGTATGCCAAGGTAGTTGGTTAATTTTAACAAGGAGCGCAAGATGATCAAAGACCTAGCAGATTTCATCGTTGTCGTCGGCGTTGTCTTTTTCTTGGCCATGGGTACCGTCGTGGCCATGACCAGTTTCGCAATGCTGCTGTTCCAAACCTTTTTTGGTTGACAACTTGACCAAAAGGTCATATAGTAGCGGTACAGTGAACAACAAGGAGCATACAATGACTGCACAAGAAATCGTTCGTGAAATCGTTGCTGGCAACTTCACCGCTGACGAAGTTCGTAGTTTTTACGATGCCTACAAGTTTGCTGCCAACAACCTTGCTCGCAAGAATGCATTCACTCTGCGTCGCGGCGCTCAGGTCAAGTTCACCAATAGCAAAGGTACCGCAGTGCAGGGCGTGGTGGCTGATGTCAAGGTCAAGAACGTCATTGTGGTGGTAGGCAACACTCGTTACCGTGTGCCGGGCAGCATGTTGACTGCTGTTTAACAAGTAGTTGACAAACTGACGTATTGATCGTACAATAGACACACATTAACCGCACAGGAGTGCAGATCATGGGATACACTGTTTACGATACCATCAGCTTTGTCAGCATCAAGTGGTACCGCAGTCGTAGTGGTGCGCAACGTGGTGCCACCTGCATGAACCGCAATGCCAAGGCAGTCAGATATGCTGTCATGGAAGACGGTGAATATCAGGCCTTTGCCCAGCCGCTGACTCGCACTGTTAAGAATCTCATGACTGGTCAGGAACAGGAAATCGCCATCAATACTCCTCACTGTTGCGATCCCAGTAGTGAACGATACTGGAGCATGTAGTAAAATGTTAACATTCCATCAGATAAGTAATTTGATGGAGTGTTTATAATCATGCTTGAAAAAACCCGACTAGACGGGCTGTTATTTGCCATACTGGGAGATCAGACTCTGGTAGAGCGTTGGTGGAATCGACCCAACCAGGCATTTGACGGTGCCATGCCAATTGATGTGTTTGTTCTACAGCCTGAGCGTGTCCGAGATCATATCTTTGATATTGCTAACCTGGGCATTGACTACCGTTAAGTTTGACTAAATCTCAAGCAGTAAGAACTCGGTATATGTCATCGTAGGCTATGTCGCTATCGTCATAGCCTAGTTCTTTGAACAGTGTTTGGCAGTTGTCCAACAACTCACGTGTGATGATGTGTCGGAATTCTCCGTAGAAATGGTGGAAATTGTACTCAATTATGGGTTCCAATTTTCCAGCAATGTCTAATTTTTCTGCATCTGTTAAATTACAATACCAATTCAACTGATCCACCACTGCATCTATACGCTGGTCGGGATCCTGTATGTCATCGTAACTCTCATCGATGACACTGTCAAAAGTTTTGAATCCATAGCTTTTTAGATAAGCAAGATTTCCAGGTGCTGCCAACAACATGAATGGTTGTTTGCTGACTATGGGTTTGAATATTTTTTCAGTCAGATGCAATTTGTCGTAATAGAAGACTGTTTCTGTGACCACATGCCAAAAACTATCGTGTACTTGGTTGGGAATATCGGCACTGGCACTTCCTGGAATAACGTCACCGTCAATGTTTAATTGTTCATGATAGTTTTTTAAGTGTTGGTTGATATGATTTTTGGCGTGATTGGAAAGTTTTGATTTTGCTGCAGAAACTTCCTCATCCCAGCTTGGATCAGTAGTGCCAGCAACCCCAAAACTAATCAATCCCCTGGATATGAGATTTTTTTCTATTAATTTGGACACAAAATAAATTCTATAACTTCGATCTGTGTGAACGAGACGATTAAAACTTATAAAGTCTTTTTTGTAATGCTTCACTATTGATTTTTTGTAATTTAATGCGTAATAGCCCCGATACCAATCCAATGCGGCAAACCCGTGAAAAAAGTAATAGAGAGACAGAAAATATTTTTCGCACGGGGTGTTGATGACTTTATTTAAATCATTGGAATATTCGCTAGTGACTATGGTCTCTGGTTGAAACACAAATTTTGGATTTCTTATCCTAACTAGCAGTTGTTCAGGAGAAAAAAATGATTTATATTTTTTTATTATTTGTATGGGGGTGTGTCGATTTTGCCAATCAAAAATTCTTAAGTACTGATTAAATATTTCTGGAACCAATGGTTCTTGATCGTAAAACAATATTTTTAGTTCTTTTGGATTATTGAAATCAAAAAATATATCAAAATCGTCAAGGTCGATCTTACCGGTTCGCACGTATCCATTTTTACAATTCCAAAATTCGAAATCACTAAATAAATTTTTATAAAGAAACTCGTAAATATGATCAATTTGGAGCATTATGAATAATCAACTAACAGTGGGATTTATTGGGTTAGGCAAGTTGGGATTAGCGTGTGCAGAAGTCATGTCTCAGTATTATGAAGTATCTGGTTATGATATTTACCCCCGAGACAGCGACAAGATCAAAATTTTGGACAGTTTAGCAGACACTGTCAGTGGAAAAGACATTATTTTTATCGCAGTACAAACCCCGCATGATCCCATATATGATGGCAGTCAGCCCATCACGCATCTTCCTAATAAGGACTTTGATTACACTATTGTCAAACAAGTACTGACAGATATCAATCAATATGTCAATAAAAATCAACTGGTGGTATTGATTAGTACAGTGCTGCCTGGTACCACACGCAGAGAATTGCGAGAGTGTATCACCAATGCAAGGTTCATTTATAATCCCTATCTGATAGCCATGGGCAGTGTGGAATGGGACATGGTCAATCCAGAAATGGTTATACTGGGAACTGAAGACGGTGATGTAACTACTGATGCGGCACTGATGCGAGATTTTTATGCCCCGCTGATGCAAAATAATCCCAGATACGCCGTTGGGACCTGGGATGAAGCAGAATGTATTAAGATTTTTTACAACACATTTATCAGTGCCAAGCTGAGTTTGGTCAATATGATACAAGATGTGGCAATAAAAAATGGCAACATCAATGTAGATGTGGTGACCACAGCATTGGCTAACGCCAATATCAGAATCACCAGTGGAAAATACATGACCGCTGGCATGGGTGATGCTGGCCCTTGCCATCCCAGGGATAACATTGCATTAAGACATTTATCTGAGCAATTGGATCTGGGCTATGATATTTTCGATACTATCATGCTAGCCAGAGAACGACAAGCAGAAAATCTGGCAAAGTTTTTAATTAACCTGCAATCACAACACAATCTGCCTATTGTGTTACACGGCAAAGCCTATAAGCCCAACGTCGATATTCTGGATGGTAGTTATAGTCTGTTAATTGGCCATTACCTAAGTGAGAATTCTGCAGATTTTTCATATGCCGATCCATTGACCGGAGATCACGTAGAGGACGAAACTCGGGCTATTGTTTTGCTGGCGCATAATCAACAGATTACTTATGGATATACTGGACAGGATACTGAACAAACTCTGTATTTTAGACTGGGTCAGAACAGTGTTGTTGTTGATCCCTGGCGTAAATTCCATTCCAATGATGAATCTATTTTAGTTATACATTATGGCAATACCAGACAACATCGTTAATTTTGATTGTTTCTGGGATGACCAGTACAAACATTTAGACTATCGAACAGAAGGCTTTAATAATCCAGCAGATGTCAAACTCTGGCTAGCACAAGGATACACTGATAAATTTACTGGGGCCATGTGTGACATGCGCCGACCACAACCCAGCTGGAATCAACAATTTGTTGATTACTTTGCTGCATTGGGCTGGCAAGATATTGGCACTAGTTACTACAGAATGGACACCGGTACTGTGCTACCTGTGCACAGAGATCGGTACAAAAAATATGTGGAGTTATTCGATCTTCAGGGACGGGAGTACACCATACGTCGAGCCATTGTTTTTTTAGAAGACTGGGCCAGCGGGCATTATCTGGAACTCAAAGGCGTTCCCATCACAGGATGGCGTCGGGGATTCACAGTGATATGGGCATATGATGAGCCCCATATGGCAGCAAATATTGGCATCACACTCAGATACACCTTACAAATAACAGGACATCTATGATTTTAAGTTCCTACAATGAATGGGACACATTAAAAGAGGTTGTAGTAGGCACAGCAACCGGAGCCAATTGGCCCACAAATGACCCAGTGTTCAATCAAGAATCTGAAAAAACCACCTGGCGAGAAACCCCAGTACCAAGTGGACCAGTACCACAGTGGATCATTGATGAAACCAATGATGATCTAGAAATTCTCTGCGATGTACTAAAAAGTTTTGGTGTCAGAGTACATCGACCCACAGACATAGACTTTGCTGCTACAGATGGTTTATATAACTACTGCCCACGCGACAGATTAATCATCGCAGGCAGCACCGTAATCGACACTGCCATGATGTATCCCTGCAGAGATCAAGAAATTGTGGCTTTGGACTTTGTTGTACAATCGGCAGATCGAGTGCTGACTATGCCCAGAGATCAGGGTCTAATTTTAGATGCAGCAAATGTCTGCAGATTGGGCGATACTTGGTTATACCTGTTGAGTGATAGTGGCAATCAAGCTGCATTGGATTGGTTACAAGCAAATGTCGATGTAAAAATTGAACCCTGTAACTTCTACAGTGGGGTACATATTGACAGCACCATAGTGCCCGTGAGACCGGGTTTGGTGGTTTTAAATGCCAGCAGAGTTAATCAGTACAACTGTCCTCAAGTATTTGATACCTGGGAAAAGATTTGGGTTCATGATGTTGTGGCGCAAGACTTCTATCAGTATCCCTACGCCAGCAAATGGATTGGGTTAAACATGTTGAGTATTAATCCCGACACTGTGATTGTGGATGCTGCACAAACTCAGCTAATCAGAACTTTAGAACAACACAAAATTAACACAGTACCAGTGACCTTGCGACATAGCCGTACCCTGGGCGGCGGCTTCCATTGTGTGACACTAGATCTAGTCAGAGCTTAGACTAAATATTTGTTACACAAAGGAAATAAGATATGACCTTAAGTCATGCCAACTATTGTGAAATTTCAGCACGTGCCATGCAATTTGACACCAGGCTGGTGGAGTCCAACACCAAAAAACTGGAAATTCTGGATAGCATAGCTGAATACCACGGCAAACAGCCAAAATCAGTGTTGTTCATGGGTTTTAGCAGCCTGTTATCTGCCTGCACTGCCTCAGAAATCACTGTAGTGGGCGTCAGTGACGATGTAAAAAAATGGTTGAACTCACTGCCAGTTAAATACAATTATATTGAAGAACTTGAACTGATTGACGGCAAGAAAAAGTACGATTGGGTCATCGCTGCTGATGAATTTTTTACTTTTGCTGACAGCGAGCATGATCAGAGAATCAGTGTGGAGCAACTGGTGGGCCTGGCCAATCAGGTGGTTGTCACCACTCTGAGAGATTATAAAAATCAGGATTTTCGAGATCGGGAATTTAGTTATCCGTTGGCCCTACGTAACAACACAGATCGACTGACATTTTTAGAAAGCCATGAGCACGATCAGGTAAATAAGAATAGTTGGCGGACCACAGTGTATGAAATACAAAACACTCAGCTGATGGTAAATGGGCCTTATAACAGACAATCAATGTTTTTCAAGCAGTTGGCAAGACTTAGTTTGGACGCTGGTGCAAGAAGTTTTTATGTGCATAAAAATCTCATGTACAAGAGTGTGATAAAGAAGAATTACGAACACGTTATTTCAATCGCGGTATAAAAGCAGTAACTTAGAAATTTAAACATGGATACTCAAGATCAACTACAGCCAGTGGTTTCGGCATTACTCAATAACCTCAAGGGTTCGTTAGAGCAAGAAATTAGCAAGACAATTTCTGCAGAGGTCATCAACAGAGTCATCAGTGCTGAGTTGACCCCCATAATTTCCAGAATTGTTCAGAGTCAGATTGAACAACGCCTGGCCAAAATTCCGCACAGTCAGATTGATTTTGCTGGACTCAGCATCACTGGTGACCACATCAGAGGTGGTATAATCGAAAAGTTTGGCAGCACTGGCATTGAAGACCGCGCCAGCTTTGTTCAGTTGACTCTGATGGATGATGCCGCCGCATTTGAGGGCACAGTGCATGCTCCTGCACTCCGGGTCAAAGGCACAGTCACCATTGATGGTGACCTGATTGTTCGTGGCGATGTGCCCACCGACTCTCCAGTTTTTGAAAATTTAGTCACATACAGCAGCCGACGTGTTCAGGAAAATCTCAATCAGGAATTGTTTCAGGGATTCAGCAACACCATCTACAACAACATCAAAGAGCATGGGCTGGACCTGGATCGGGTCACTCAGGCTGGCAGAGACGTTGTTCGAGGCAATCAGTTGGGTTATCACATTGTGGACAGTAACTTGCAACGATTGGGTCAGGTCCGAGATCTACAGACTGTGGGAGAAGCATTATTAAGTAACACCCTGTACGTTACTGAACGCAGAGTGGGCATCAACACTCTGGACCCCAGTGCAGCATTTGTGGTTTGGGATGAGGAATGCGAAATTGTTCTGTCTAAACGCAAGCAAGACACTGCCTACATGGGCACACAGCGTCATCAGAAGCTGGTGGTGGGCAGTAACAGCAAAGAAAACATAGTTTTGGAAACTGATGGTTCTGTGCAAATCAAAAATTTGAGTGTGGGGCAGACTCAGATGACATCTGCTGCAGCAATTCCCAACTATGAGGGATCTCGTGGTCAGATAGTCTGGAATGAAATCCCCGACAGTGGCAGAGCCATTGGCTGGGTTTGCCTGGGTGGCACTCGCTGGGCCGGATTTGGCACCATAGAATAGTTTGACAATTCATCAGTGCTCAAGTATAGTTACTGGATCGAGTATCCGATACTGGCACATGACAAAAGCATCAATCAAACATCTGACACTGACACCCCAACACTGGGATAGTGTTCTGATGAAAATCAAGGATGAATACAATCCCAGTGTCTATCTGATCCGTGAGCGCATGCAGAAGACCCTGGGATTCACTGTGAGACGGCACCAGGAGTGGATTGACCGAAGTCAGACTCCAGGTGACGATTTAGATTCAGGTTACTATCTGGAGTCAGTGCATCTGGACTTTTATGACGACGCCAAGAAAACTTGGTTCTTACTCAAATACTCTGATATCATAAATTCTGATTAAATGAACAACGTTGCCAGTGTGTGTGCGCCTGTCAGGACTCCTTATCAGGGCTGGACGCCCTGTATAGAATGGTGTCAGGACAATTGCCGGCATCTCTGGTGGTATGAAGGCGAGGGCATTTTCAGATTCGACGATCACCAGGAGTATACCATGTTTTTACTGATGTGGTCATGACAGCCTTTCCACTACCACAGGGAATAGACAACTGGAACAACGTTAAAGAACGCATCACCTGGTGCGAAACCACGTTTGGTCCCAGGGTCTTTGCTGGTGTATGGGAATACAATGCAGTTAGTCATATGATTGTCATCAGAGATCCCAAATTTGTCATGCTATACTCTCTGAGGTGGTCATGAATTTGTTTACGGAAAAGATTGATAAAACTATATAAAATCTTTTGATAAGAAATAGTGTTGAATGGTAATAAAAAATTAGTCCCACCTAGAAGTTATCATTCCCCGTTTCCACCCATTGGAGAGATAAGAATCTAACTCATTCTTATCAATTCGCAAATTGTTAAGCCCATTGTTAACCCAAACTGCGCCCTTTTTGACAGGTGCCCACTTTTTTTTAATCCATCCCTGTAAAAATTTTGTTTCAAGATCTTCCTTGGAACATAAACTATACTCATCTGTCATTTTATTGTAAATCCAAATTTTATTAGATGTTGGAGAGTTTGGTAATCCCTTGTGCCATCCCTGGTTTACGTAGTCTAATAATTGTGTCGGGTGTATCATTTTCTTTTGATCATTTTTATGTATCCAAATAGTATTTGTAGTGGATGACATATTTCGACCAATAATCCATCCTTCTTTTAACATTTTTGGAATGGCATTTGGGTGAACAGCACATCTTTTTCCAGTGTAAGGATTACTTATATGTTTTAGTCCAGTGGTTCCTCGGTTAGTTCCACCAAAGCCCCCCTCTACAATATTGTAAACGTCATTTCTTTTTAAAAAATCAGCATTAACAATTTCTTTTTCTTTGGCGAACATTTCTTGGGGAGTGTCAAATGAATAAAGTATAGTTCTTTCAAATGCTAATTTTCCGTGTTTTTCAATAGACAGTACCAAGTTATGCCCCGATCCAAGGTACCCATCATTAAGGATATCTGTGGAATGTGCACCTATATAAATTTTTCCAGTTATCTTGTTGGTAGTTTTGTAGATAATATGGTATTTTTTTAGTTCTTGCTTTTTTATGTTTGCCATTTTCTTGACTTTTTTGAATACATCCTGTAATATATTTATTTGTTTGCGTGTAAATGGATACGTTATGCCCCAAAAAAGAATTGGTTTTTGCTGCAAGTGGATTGATCGTCCTGATCAGGTCAATAATATTAAATCCACTGATGCTGCCAAAGCGTTAAATACCAGCACAACAACTGTCAGATGGTTGAATGAACATCGTGATCAGGCCGAAGACCGTCTGTGGTCTCTGGCAAAACATAATATCGAGGCCGCCAGGCGTCTCGTGGAAAGGGTTGGCAGTTTAGATGAACAGCTTCGAATGGTTCGGTTGGGCAGTGATCTATTACCAGTTTTTACTGAGCCTACTTGGCGTCATTTTTGGCAGCAGCCTGACGTTAGGCATTATGCTGAACGAGCGTTTATGGAGGTTGGTGAGCTTGCTCGTGGCCTTGACGTCAGGCTTAGTTTTCATCCTGGTCAATTCGTGGTTCTGGCTAGTGATAATCCAGACATTATTGACCGAAGCATAGACGAATTTGAATATCATGCCACCATGGCTGCTTGGATGGGCTATGGACAAAAATTCCAGGACCTGAAAATCAACGTGCATATTTCTGGCCGAGCAGGCCCCGAGGGAATCAGACGAGTATTGAGCAGGCTCAGTCCCGAGGCACGTAACTGCATCACTATTGAAAATGAGGAAATGAAGCATGGACTTGATGATTGTCTTAGTATTGGCGATGTTGTTCCTATCGTACTCGACCTACACCATCATTGGGTACGTGAGGGGGAGTATATCTCACCAGCAGATGATCGAGTCCAGCGAGTTCTTGACAGCTGGCGGGGCCGGCGTCCTACTTGCCATTTCAGCACTAGTCGTGAAGATCTACTCCTAGATCACTGTGCTGATACTCGACCTGACATGAGTTTGCTGTTGTCCCAGGGCTACAAAAAGAGCAAACTTCGTGCACATTCGGATTTTTACTGGAACACAGCAGTCAACGACTGGGCTTTGTCCTTCCGAGACAATTTTGACATCATGTGCGAGAGCAAAGCCAAGAATCTTGCCAGTTTTGCGCTGTATGAACATGCCAATACCATTTGAAAATTCCGGAAGACGCATGTTTTATGGCAGAGCCAAGTGGTATTTGCGGCGTTGCTGGATACCACACCGTTGTGATATGTCTGGACGATGGTTGTGGCTGGTCAAAGCATATCTGGGACAAGCCATCTGGAATGGAGCAACACACGGATATTATCAGATGTTTGACCAGCCTGTTATTGAAACTCGCTGGCTCAGCCGGGCAGAATTTACTCGATTTGCACTCAGCGGCCGTGTCAATTAAAAATAATTTGACAAACTAATCAAAATTGCTTATAATTTGCCCTGTTGATATGCACTAGTGAGGAGTAAGTATGGGGCTGGACATGTATGCCTACAGTGCCGTCAAGGCCGGCGCTCAGCAAGATTATTGGGACAATTACGACTTTGACGAAAAAAAGTCTAATTGTTCCAAGCCCAGGGAACTGGCCTACTGGCGCAAACACCCCAATCTGCATGGATGGATGGAACGCCTGTGGGAAAGTAAAGGATGCCCTGGGGATAACCCAGAAAAAATGTTCAACGGTGTGGAACTAGAACTGACCTGGGAAGATCTTGATGCCCTGGAACAGGACATTTTAAATCAGCAGTTACCTGAAACTCAGGGATTTTTCTTCGGTGACGCCAGCGACAATTACTATCGTGAGCAGGATCTGGAATTTATTCGAGAAGCCCGGGCTGACCTTTTTCTGGGCCTGAGAGTGTTTTACAATAGTTCCTGGTAATCATATGAAACTTGAACTAGATTTAGAGATTCCAGATTTTACTCCATGGCAGACTCGATTGGGGCTGCCCTCCAGTCAGAGACAAAAGTTTGGAGTGTATATTCATGGATTGATTGATGAACCAAGTTTTCAACCAGCAGATCCCTGGGATAGTAGAGTTGCGTACATTGGCGTAGCCACATGCACTTTTGACAGTCGCATGAGCAAATTTTATCGTACTCTGAATTTGGGTTATGACAGTTATTTTGGATCAACCAACCACACTGGGGCGCGAACAGCCAGAGAGTTGGGGTATACTGAAGACAATTTTAAAACTGCTCTGTGTATTTTGAACAATAAACAGGAAGCATTATTGGCTGAAAGAATGCTGCTTCATCTGTTTTACCAGCGGCATGGTCGAGTACCCATTCTAAATAAAAATTAAATGACCAACATCTATACAAGCATTGACCAGGTACTACAAGGATGTGGCCATTGGTTGGCACACATGGGAATGCCACAGACTGTGAAAGATTTTCAATTGGTGTCATTTCGAGACTGGCGGCAGCTTCCCAAAAAACCCGGGGTGTATGTGGTTTTTGACAGTAAAAATCAGTCGGTGGCATATGTTGGCATGAGTTACAAGGGCCGTGGCGGCATTCGAACCAGAAATTCCAATCACAATAAAAAGTTCGACCTCCCGGATAAGTCAGTGATGCCCAATGGCTGGCGCTGGTATTTGAAATCATATGCAGTCGATCCCAATCAGCTGACTTTGTTATACTTGACTCTGGACAGTGTGTATGACATCTGCGCACTGGAAATGAACCTGGTTCGTGAATTTCAGCCCTTGGCCAACGAAGAAAGTTTTATTCATTTTAAACGAGAACTGTGATGATGGATGATTTTGTCTACAATAATGAAGAAGAAGCCGAAATGGCACAATTGCACAGTATCCATCTGCATATGAATGCCGTGGACAAAATTCGTCAAAAACTCAGCAAGCAAACTCAAAGCCCAAGTCTGACGGAATGCCAGGACTGCGGTGAAGATATTCCCCCGGCTCGTCAACAAGCCATGCCGGGTGTACGTCGGTGTATATTCTGTCAGCAAGTGCACGAGCGTCATTAAATAAAATTATGCATTTTTTACAAATAGTCTATGCTGATCCACAGAATCTCAAAGACACATTTGAATTAAAATTTCAGTTACTTGATAGTTCAATAGTCCGTCGGTGGGTCGATTGTCTGCAACGAGCACAGTCTGCGTATCAAATTGACGATCCGGGTAGATTCTATGGATTTGGCAGTATTGAAAATCAAACACAAGATAGTATTAGGAAAATCAATAATTGTATTGATATAATTAATAGTGACCAGTTGATCATTGATCGATACTTGGGTTCAGTGGATGATCAGGATACCTTAAATTATCTACATCATATATTTGAAATCTATCATGGATTGCTAGATCAACAAAATCATGAATTTTGGATAAAGGCTTCACTGTCAGTGAGAAAAGCCTTGGCTGATTTAAATGTTCTAGTACATAGATGTGAATCAGTGCACCGTTCAGGAAACCCTAGACATGTTGTTACTTACTATGGGTTACCAAAAACACAAACACTCCATGAAGATGATTACAATTATTTTACTGATAATTACCAATTTGGATCAGTCTATCTAAATTACGTTGAAATTGGTAAAACTTTAGAAGATTTGGCCATAGACAACGATCAATATATTGAGGACACTGCATTTCAACCGTTTCGCCATTTTTCAGCAGATTTTAATGTCAAATTTTGGGATGAAAACCCAACACTAATAGATATTAAACATGCTAAAATAAAAGAATATTATGACAATCGAGAAAAATTTTTTAATGAAAGAAATTTATATTGGGGACATCCCTGGTTAAAATCTGGGTCAATCCCTGTGGCCAAATTAGAAACAAACATTAGTCGTGACGAATTGTTGAATAATATTGACAAACGGCAGTGGATCAAAGAAGTTAATTTAATTTAAAGGAAAATGCAATGCCAAATCTAATCCCCATGGTGCTGGAACGCACCAGCCAGGGCGAACGCAGTTACGACCTGTACAGTCGACTACTAAAAGATCGCATTGTCATGCTGGACACCGACGTTAATGAACATTCGGCCAGTCTGGTTGTGGCTCAGCTGCTGTTTCTAGAAGCAGAAGATCCTGATCGGGATATTTTGTTTTATATCAACAGTCCCGGCGGTGTAGTCACTGCAGGCATGGCCATCTACGATACCATGCAGTTTATCAAGCCTGATGTTTCAACCATTGTCATGGGCCAGGCATGCAGCATGGGGTCGCTATTGGCACAGGCCGGAGCCCGAGGCAAGCGACTAATTCTGCCCAATGCTCGCCACATGATTCACCAGCCCAGTGGTGGTGCTGGCGGCCAGGCCACTGACATGGAAATCCATGTGAGAGAAATTCTCAAGATGAAACGCAGTCTGACTGAGATTTATGTACATCACAATAGTCGTGGTCGATTGTATGACGAAATTGCTCAGGACATGGAACGCGACTTCTTCATGACTGCTCATCAGTCTGTGGAATACGGTTTGGCTGATCAGGTCATCAACAAGCGATAATGCTTCGAGATCACTTTTGCTCTAGCCCCTGGTTCCATTTACGGATAAATCCCAATGGTGACTATGCTCCATGCCGCTGGGATTTTTCTTTAAGAAATTCCAGTAAAAACATTCGAGATATTGGACTGCTGGAATATTTCAATTCGGAAGAAATGCGTGGGCTCAGAAATTCTTTACTACATGGTGAGCCAACACCGACATGTCAGAGCTGCCATTACGAGGATCGGCAAAACAAAGTCAGTGGCAGACAACGACAGTTATTAAAAAGTGCCGTTGATGTCAGAAATTTTGACAAAACTTTCTGTTCCAGTCCCCACTATGAAATGTTCAAACATTCTTACGAACATCAGGGGAAAACCAATAAACTTCCAGTAGATTTGCAAATTGATCTGGGAAACACTTGTAACAGTGCATGTATCATGTGTCATCCAATGTTTAGTAGTAGATTACAAGACGATTACATCAAACTTAGTGCTATCGAACCCGATCTATTTTTTGTGCCAGCACAGTCTCAAAACTGGGCAGATAATCCAGTTTTATTAGAGAAATTCATTAATGATCTGGAAAAAATACCAGACCTAAAGTATTTGCATTTTCTGGGAGGAGAAACTTTATATTTAAAAAGTTTTTACAACATTTGCGAAAAGTTAATTGAACGAGGAATTGCAAAAAATGTTAGCATAGGTACCACAACAAATGGCACAGTATACACGCCCAGACTGGAAAAAATTCTTACTGAATTTAAACACGTACATCTGGGCTTGAGTGTAGAGTCCATGCATGATATTAATGACTACATCAGATGGCCTAGCAAAATATCAGATGTTCGATCTACTATGCAAAAGTTTTTATCCTTGCGCGATAGTTATAATATACAAATTTCATTACGCATTACTCCAACCATTTTTACAGTGTATCATCTGGACACAATATTTGAGTACATGATTGAAAACAATGTTGTTGCGGAAAGTTGTAATATTTTGCAAGACCCTCGACCATTAAGAGTGGAATTGATGTCAGATGATTTGCGGCAGGCAGTTCTAGAAAAAATTAATAAAGTAATAAATCAATACAATCTTGTTGACCCATGTCAGCCCATAGTTAATCGAAGACGTGATGATCTGATCCAACCAGTAATTTCTCAGGTAGTTTTTGAATATCGAAATTTTCTAGAATCATGTCAGGCACCAACAACAGCAACGTCCGACCGAGAAGCATTGGTTAAATTTATTCGAGCATTTGAAAAATTGCGTGGCAATAGTATATTGGACTACTTACCTGAATATGAAAAATTTCTCAGAAGCCACGGTTATTAAATCTAATTTAGTGCTGTACGTTAATCTGGCGATATCCCCAATGGGGGGTGACACCTATTGTCAAATTGAACTCAATCAGAAAGTGCTGTTTGTTGGGCTGGTTTCAGAAAAAACTAATTTGAATGCAGAAGTTCCATTGTGTGACCCTCTGAACTTCAAATTTTTTGTGGAAAGAACGCACCCACAAGCAATCCAAATTGACATGTTGACTGTGGATGGAATGGAAGTTTTGCCACTCTATAGGCATCATGCATCTCCGCCAACTTCTTATCTGGATTTTACTGGACACTGGGAATTGTCAATTCCAAATTTCTACCCTTGGTATCACGAAATTACTGGTCAAGGTTGGATTGTCTAAATTTTTTGTTGACTAATTGACCAAAATCATGTACTATAGCAGCATAGTTAAACACTGGGAGTACATGATGCAGGAAATGCAACGGTTCCAAGAACTCAGCAGACAATTGGAGGAAGTCTTTGGTAAGACGGCCAACCCCCTATATGCCGAAGCCAGAATGTTGGGCACTTTACAGGTTTTGATTCCCTATTGCATGGACACTGAGAGCCTGGGTAAATTGAATGGTTATTTGACCAATGCAATTCATGAGGAAATGATGAAAATCCTAGCCCAGGAGCCTGTGTGATGGAAGCCATTCAGGAAATTGGCGGTCACACCTATCTGCTGGATGGCAGCAAATTGCTGGCCTACATCAGACAGGGTGAAACTTCAGCAGATTATTTTGATCAGCCCTTGCGATTTGATCGCCGTCGCCGCAGTTTTCAGCGCGTCAGCACTGATGTTTTTAAAAAGCCTGTTCAGGACACCCGAATTGCTGTTACCGGCAGTCGGGGCAACGTCTACTATGTTGATGCACAGGCACATACCTGCACTTGCCCGGGTTACAACTACCAGGGCCATTGCAAGCATGTCAAAAATCTGACTCAGGCAGCATGATGGACCAACAAGACAGTTTGGACGAAGTCGTCTTTGATGGCATCCGCTTCATGGAAAGTCTGGCCCGATATTACGGCGCTGAACGCAGCATTGAGGTCTGGGACCAGCTGGGTCAGGTCCTGGGGCCAGATGTCAAGAGTCAGGTTTTCTTGGCCATGCTCACAGGAGAAAGCAGCAACCGTATCAGAGTCAGTCGCGGTACTTGTACAGACGCAGTGGCGGCCGTCCGAGCCATACGTCAGGCCACTGGCATGGGTCTCAAGGAAGCCAAGGATGCCTGGGATCTGACTGCCATCAAGACTGTGACCATCGACAATGTTCAGCGCGAACTTCGTAGTGATTTTGTGCGTGATCTGCGTTATATTGGCATGCGTGTTCACTAATTTTTAAACCAGCGAGGACCAACCGTGAAGTATCAGAATCTTAATAGTGTTTGTGGTGGTGTTATTACGCCTCTGGCGCTCAAGTGTGTTTGGATGGACCTGGATTCTCAGCGGCCTGAAGTTCGACAGGAATTCTGGGAATACATGTTTGAGATGGGCAGTGCCTTTGGAGATGTCCAAAGTTTTGTAATTCAAGATCGTGAATTAATTAACTAAAGGAGTCATTTGATGTCTACTATGTCTACACAATTTACGGCTGCTGGTGTCAGCACACAGAATGGTCGTGTCAAGGTACGGTATGCCTCTGATCGGGAAACTCGTTTTATCAAACTGGTCAAGGAAGGACACACAGCAGTGCATCTGCTGGAATTGCCTGAACCCATGACCCGGACCGAGGCCACCGATTATCTACGCCACAGCCATCTGATGCAGGTTGTGGAATTTGCTGAAGCCATCAACTCAGCCTGGATCAAGCACCACCCAGCAGTTGTGGTGGCAGGGAAACGCAACAAACAACCCAATCTGGCAGATCTACAAGCCAGAGCAAGGGCCAAGGAGACTGTCTGACATGTGGTACATCGCCATCTACAGTCTGCTGATTGTTGTGTTTACGCCCTGGTGGTTCTGTTTATGGATCACCGGTCGTTGGCCCCGGTATGACCGTGACAGTGTCAAAATCACTCGTGAAGTCATTATTGATAAGTAAATGATATGATTGTCTGTGTGTGCAGAGACATCAGAACATCAGAATATGATTCAGAAGACAGCCTCAGAGAAAGAATCATGCAACCAGATTTCCAATGTGGGCTTTGTCAGTTGGCATATCTGAATTCCGCTGGCGACTCTGAGACGATTTCTGAAGAATCTGACAATACATAAGTAACAAATATTTTTTTAATATTCAGGAGACAAAATTATGAAGGTTACCAAACTAATCCAGCAACTGTATGCAGCCATTGCAGCCAAGAACACAGAGTTGCAAAAAAAGTTGTATGAAAAAATCACCCGGAAAAGCCTGAAGAAGAAGAATACACAGGCAGTGCAATAAATATCTGCTATTGCTGTATGAAGTTGATGGAAAGGTGTCTTGGACGCGAGTTCGATTCTCGCCATCTCCACCATAAGCGTATTGCCTGGTATGAGTGCCTTTAGGCGTAATCAGAGTCCAATAAGTAGTACGCTTATGATGGGGATGTCAAGGTTTCGACAGGGCAAATGAGTACGGATACAGACAGCACGGTAGGCGATGACCGTAAATCAAGCAAAATTTATAAACGCAAATGACAACGTTTATGCTGAGGATTTCGCGCTAGCCGCTTAATCACTCGGGGAAGGAAAATTCCTGGCAACAGAAACCACCAGGCCCGCTCCGGCGGGCCTTTTTCATGATGGCACTAAATACTTGTACAAATGTTACAATTCCGTTAAACGGGGAGAACTGTCATGAGATATTGGGTGAGTCTGGCATTGCTAACAGCAGCAGGCACAAGTTTTGCGGAAGATCTGGAAACTCGCAGCAAGACAGTGTACTGCAAGTCTGAATCAGAATTGGTGTCGGAATTGACTCAGGAGCACGGTGAGCAGCCCATCTGGGCAGGCGATGACACTGTAGGTCAGAACAAATACGCACTCAGCTATAATCCCATCGCCAAAACCTGGACCTTCATACAGTCAGATGGCGAGACTGCTTGTATTCTGGGCTTTGGATTGAATGCCGAGAAGAGTCGAATCTAAAATATCTCAGTTATAACAATAGTTAAAATACTGCTGGCAGTCAGCAATTTTATCAGTCAAGGCCATAAATATCAGAAGCTGACGTATAATACACAACAGCACATCTGGGAGACATGGAACAATGGCTAATAAAAATTTCATAGTCCATAATGGACTAACAGCAGGAAACGTAACAATTGACGCTGCATCAGGCAACGTCACAGCAACAAGATTCATCGGCGACGGTAGTTTTCTAACTGGTGTTACTGCATCAGGCGTATCAAGCGCCAATTTAACTGGCGATACACTGGCTTCAGGTGTTACCAAGTCAAGTCTGACACAAGTGGGCAACATCACCACAGGTACCTGGTCGGGTTCAGTAATTCAGCCAGCATACATTGCTACCCTGAATCAGAACACCACTGGCAGTGCAGCCAGCTTGACTACTTCACGCAACATCAACGGTGTGGCATTCAACGGCACAGCTGATATCACTGTCACAGCCAATGCAGCAACATTGACCAGTGACACATTGGCAAGTGGTGTAACCAAGTCAAGTCTGACACAAGTGGGCACAATTGCCACTGGTGTTTGGCAAGGCACAGCAATTAGTAACTCATACCTGGCCAACAGCAGCGTCACAATCAACGGTACAAGTGTGTCACTGGGTGGCAGTGCAACTGTCACAGCCAACGCAGCAACACTGACTGGTACAACACTGAAATCAACAGTTGTTGCATCAAGTCTGACATCAGTAGGTAACCTGACATCACTGAATGCCAGTGGTAATATTAGTACAACTGGTAGTGTAGTTGCTGCCAAGTTCTACGGTGACGGTAGCGGTCTAACTGGTGTTACTTCATACACCAACAGTGATTTGGCCACTGCACTGGCATCTGGCACCACCACCATTGCCAACGTAACAGTCAGCGGCAAGGTAGTGGGTAACTTGATCCCCAGCGCCAACATCACATACACCCTGGGTGATCTGACACACCAGTGGAAGGACTTGTACGTGGGTCCAGGTTCTATCTACGTTAACGGTAACAAAGTCCTGGAGCAAGTTTCAGACACCATCGTTTTCAGTGCTGATCCCAACCAGAACATCGCAATTCGCACCACTGGCACAGGTGATGTGGAAATCAACACAGCCAACACTGGTGTCATTTCATTCAAGGGCCCAGTGCAGTTTGATGATGCCTATAACTTCGTCACAACCAGTGGTGGTGCTGTACCATTCACAACTGGCCTAAAAGTTCCCACCATCACTGCTTATGGCACCAATGCCACACTGACACTGGCTGGCACAGGCACAGGCAGTATCAGCCTAAACGACGACGTGACCGTTACTGGCAACCTGACAGTTACTGGCACCACAGCATCATTGAATGTCACAAACCTGAACGTACAAGACAACATCATCAACATTTCCAGCGGCGCAACTGGTACTCCATCAGCCAACGCTGGTCTACAAGTTGTTCGTGGTGACGACCCCAACGTTCAGTTGCGTTGGAACGAGTCTGTTGACAAGTGGCAGTTTACCAATGATGGCTCAACATACGCCAACCTGGTTTCTGGCACAGACATCACTACAGTGGGTAACATCACAAGTGGTACCTGGTCAGGTTCAGTAATTCAACCAGCATACATTGCTACATTGAACCAGAACACCACTGGTAGTGCAGCCAGTTTGACCACCTCACGTAACATCAATGGTGTGGCATTTAATGGCACAGCTGACATCACTGTCACAGCCAACGCAGCCACCCTGACCAGTGACACACTGGCCAGTGGTGTAACCAAGTCAAGTCTGACACAAGTGGGCACAATTGCCACTGGTGTTTGGCAAGGCACAGCAATTAGTAACTCATACCTGGCCAACAGCAGTTTGACCATCAACGGTACAAGTGTATCACTGGGTGGCAGCGCAACTGTCACAGCCAACGCAGCAACATTGACTGGTGCAACACTGGCTTCAGGCGTAACTGCTTCAAGTTTGACATCAGTGGGCACCCTGGGTTCATTGACAGTCACTGGTGCAGCCACAGTGGGTTCAGTGGCAGCTGGTAACATCAGCATCAGTGCAACAGCAGATGCCATCACCAGTAGTGGTACACTGACACTGGATCCCAACCCCACAGGTTCAGGTGGTCTGGTCGTGATTCAGGGTAACCTGCAAGTCACAGGTACAACCACAACTGTTAACTCAACCACTGTGGAAGTGGCTGATTTGAACATCACCCTGGCCAAAGATGCTGCCACAGCAGCGGCTGCCAACGGTGCTGGTTTGACAGTGGCCGGTGCAAGTGCAACATTTAACTATGCTTCAACTGGCGACAAGTGGACATCAAACAAGCCACTAGATGTCACTGGCAACGTTGTTGCCACAGCGTTCAGTGGTAGTGGTGCTTATCTGACATCAATCCCCAACGGTGCATTGACCAATAGCAGTATCACAGTAAACGGTACAGCGGTATCACTGGGCGGCAGTGCAACTGTCACAGCCAATGCAGCAACCCTGACTGGTACAACATTAAATGCAACAGTAGTTGCATCAAGTTTGACATCAGTGGGTAACATCACAAGTGGCACTTGGTCAGGTTCAGTAATTCAACCAGCATACATTGCTACATTGAACCAGAACACCACTGGTAGTGCAGCCAGTTTGACCACCTCACGTAACATCAATGGTGTGGCATTTAATGGCACAGCTGACATCACTGTCACAGCCAACGCAGCCACCCTGACCAGTGACACACTGGCTTCAGGTGTAACTGCTTCAAGTTTGACATCAGTTGGTACACTAGGCGCACTGTCAGTTACTGGTAACGTAAGTGCTGGTGGCTTTAGTGGTACACATTATGGTTCAGGTGCTGGTTTGACATCAATCCCCAATGGTGCATTGACCAACAGCAGCATCACAGTTAACGGCACAGCGGTATCACTGGGTGGTAGTGCAACTGTAACAGCCAACGCAGCTACCCTGACTGGTTCAACACTGGCTTCCGGTGTAACTGCTTCAAGTTTGACATCGGTTGGTACATTGTCAGCATTGACAGTGTCTGGTGCAATTACTGTTAACAGCGGCAACAATGCCACAGCAATCGTCAACGGTGGCACCAACGGTACTGGTAACATTGGTGCAAGTGGTGCAACATTCAACACCATATTTGCCAAAGCAACCACAGCACAATACGCTGACTTGGCAGAAAAGTATGCAGCAGATGCTGAATACGAGCCAGGCACAGTGCTATGCTTCGGTGGCTCAGCAGAAGTCACAGTGTGCGATCACGATGCAGACCGCAAGGTTGCTGGTGTTGTGACAACCAATCCTGCTTACATGATGAATGATGCAATTGATGCTGAGCACTCAGCAGCCATTGCTCTGCAAGGTCGTGTGCCATGTAAGGTTGTTGGTCCTGTTGCCCTGGGTGACATGCTAGTATCAGCAGGCGCAGGCCGTGCTCGTGCAGAAGCCGACCCCAAAGTTGGTTCAGTAATTGGTAAGGCACTGGAAGCACATGCTGAAGGTGAAGGCGTAATTGAAGTAGCAGTTGGTCGTTTCTAAACTGACTGAGTGAGTTAGAACAAAGTCCAGGGGTAAAACCCTGGACTTTTGTCTGACTGAACTAGCAAGCGGCTCTGGCACAGGCACCATCACAATGGGCGGTGTTTCTTTAACGTACACTGCCAGCACCCTGACTGATGCCACCAGCACACTGACGTCTTCAGTGACTGCAGTGTGATGTTTTGGATTCTGACACACACAAGTATTTTTTAATTTATTTTACTTGCTGCACAAAAACAAAAAAGCACCAGGTGCTTTTTTGTTGATTAATAAAAACTCCAATAGGAAAAGCACCCGACGGGTGCTTTTCATTTTTTTAAAACATTACAAATTAATTTTAAATTAGCTTAATCTTCGACACCATCCACATACAATTTGATAGTATTGTTGGCATTTGCTACTGCCGGTAATATCATATTTGTATATCCATCGATAACCACAGGACGACTGCGGAATTGTTGTAAATGCTCCATGGTATCAAATACCATATAAAACGTCCAAGTCAATGCAAATGGATTGTATGGTGGCTGGTGATGAAACCCCCAACCAAGAAACTGTATCAGGTCTGCTGGAGCAGTGTCTACTTCAGGAACAAAATTATAACTCCACTGGTCTCGTGGTAAGAAAAAGATCGATTTAATATTTTCTTTGATCTCTGATTCCCTGGTCTGAATTTCACTGTCAGTAATACTCTCGTCATAATATGACGTCACAAATCCAAGACCCATTGACGCAAAATAATTTTCAAGATCATCTTGATCACCCGTGCGTATTGGGGGGATCTTCATCATCACCTCTTCCATCCAAAATTTGGATTCCAATGAAGGTCTGATGGTTTCGATTTTTAGTGTAGGCATTTTAAATCTCCAGTTTAAATTATTTATCTTGACTCCAAGATTTTAAGCAGTTATAATTATTATTTAATCCAATTTGGAGTAATTTTGACAAATAAAACAAAATATTATTTTGCCTACGGCATGAACACCAATCCAGAACAGATGGGCTTTCGATGCCCCACGGCCCGAGCACTGGGACTGGCAACGCTCAATCATCATCGATTTGAATTCAAAACACACGCCACAATTTCAGCCAGTAAAGGTCAGGTGGTAGAAGGCGTACTCTGGACAATCACTCCTGAAGATGAAGATTCTCTGGACAGATTGGAGGGCTACCCAAATTATTATGGAAAAAAGATAGTATTGGTCGAACATCAGGAGCAACATTTTCGAGCCATGGTTTATGTCATGGATTCTGCCATGCTACATGCCCCACCCAACAACTACTACTATCAGACAGTAGCCGAAGGATATGATAAATTTGGAGTATCCAAGCACCAACTCCGTGTAGCTCGACAATATTCAACTAAAATATATCGTAAGAAGTTTTCTCACGCAGACTACAATATCAGAAATTTTGGTTGACTTTGCTCCAATTTAAGCGTATAGTTATAGCACGTGGCAATGGTGCCATATAAATCAAGGAGTCATAGATGAAGATTAACAAACTTGCTGTTGCACTTGCTGCTGCGGGCTTTCTGATTACTGGTTGCGCTAGCAACGGTGTCAAACCGGAAACCATTAAAGTCAATTCTGTCAAAGTAGACAAGGACCCCGCTGCTGAAATCAACCGGCCCAAGCCGGTTAGTGCTGTGTTTAATCGCCCACAGGGGCCCACTCAGCTGGAATTTACTGATGCTGGTGAATTTATTGGCATCACCGCCAAGGCCAGTGCCCCCATTGCCGGCAACAATGCCTACTCAATTGAGCAAGCCACACAAGTGGCAGTGCTACGGGCCAAACGCAACATTGCAGAGTTCATGAGTGCACAACTCAACACCACTCGCACTCTTAAGGTACTGAGCCACACTGTGCAAAAGAGCAAGGAAAACACCGCCAACGGCATGGCAGATGAAGTGCAGATGGATGACCGTGCATTTGACAGCAGTGGTGGCATTGTCACCATGGACGACGGCACAGGCTTGTCCAATAACCCTGCGAAGTTTTCCCATGACAATGTCAACAGTGAACGCATTGCCCAAACAGTTCGTGAAACTGTGTCTGCCAGCAGCAGTGTGCTCATGCGTGGTCTGTATGTGGTCAGCGAACGGATCGACCCAGCTGGTCGAGTAGTGACTGTGGAAGTTCACGCCAGTCAAAAGAGCATTGGTGCTGCTGGAAGTCTGCGTCGTATGATGGAACAGGCGGGCCAATAACATGAAAATGTTCATTGCGGGTACAGTATTTGGTCTGGTATTGGCCACAGTGGGCTTTTCTGGTATCGCTCGTATGCTGGATCGGGGAGTCAATACCATCAAATCCACTTCTCAGGACCTGAGTCAATGAAAGCGCATCTGCTGATTGCTCTGGCTGGACTGACTACCCTGCTGGCCACAACTGTGGTGCAGGCTGAAGTCCCGCGCACTAAACCTGCAAATAGTCCCACCCTGGCTGTTCAGGCCGAAGGAACCGGATCCTCCCAGGAACTGGCCAAACGTCAGGCATTTAAAAATGCCATTGAACAGGCAGTGGGCTCGGTGGTCATGGGTGAACAGGAAGCACAGGGTGGTCAGTTGACTCGTGACTTTGCAGGTAGCTATAGTGCCGGCTATGTTGACCGATATGAACTTGTTGACAGTTATTACGACGAGTCCACCAGGCAGTGGCACGTAACTGTGGTTGCCTGGGTGGCCAGCAGTCGGTTGCCGCAGCGCATGTTGTCGGACAAGCCAGGTGCCATCAATGTGGATCGAGCGCAAACCCAGCTGGGCACTCAACTGGAACAACGACAAAATGGTGATCAACTGTTGAGTTTGGTTCTCAATAACTACCCTGACAATGCCTATGTCATCAACTCTGGTCAGACAGAAATCAAGATTGGAAATCTCAGGCAATCATCTGTGGAGATTCCCTATAGCCTGACTATGAATCAGCACTGGATTGAGTCCTTCAAAGAAGCTCTGGCGGTTGTTTCTGTAAAAAACGCTGACTGTAATAGGTTGGCAATCAGAATTGCAGACCGACTCAGAGCTGATCCCAACAGGGGCCCTGCTGTCAAAGAGCTGGGCTCCAGATTGTGTCCCAATGATTTTGATGTACAAGTATTCAGCAAGCCCAGTGGCAACTGGTTCACACAATCCGATGGCTACTACTTTGCAGATCTTCAGACGTTGCATGTGGTCAACACAGCAATTCGACCACCTCAAGGACAGCAGCACATCGGAATCAGGGCGGATCTAATTGACAGCAATGGCAGTATTATTGAGTCCAGATGCTCCAGAATCAATAACGAGCGATTCATCAATTACCGACAGCCCAAGGGCACAGTCAACTACAATGATCTTGCTCGAATCTCATTGCCAAATATCATGGCACATGAGAATGTATATGGTACGTTGGAATTGCCATTGACTCGTCAACATCAATTGAAAAATCTTTCAAGCATTCGACTTAGTGTACAAAAGACTTGTTAATAAAGGAAAAACAAATGAATATAGATCGATTTCTCGCGTTTGCAATCACCGCATCATCTTTGGTATTGTTGATTGAAAATTACAACAACCCAGTTGCAGCCACGGCCTGGGCAGTGGCCATGGTTGGTTGGACAACAGTGTATCTGAGAGAATTAAAAAAGACCCTGGGATAATCGTGGCCACATTAGATCAACAACAAGAACTGCTGGATATTCTCCGAGCCGAGCCCAAAAAGTTTAAAATTGAACTGTTTGGGTATGGTGGTGAGCTGGTGGCTGGTGCCATCACTGCAGAGCAACATGACTTCTTTAGAACAGGCGGGGCCGGTGATCTGGACAGCTTGGTTTATGAAGAAGAGTATGATTGCCCCGACAGCATGAAGTTTATCCAGGACGGTGAATGGTACAATTGTGATGACATTTATCACACCCAGGGTGCTGAGTTTTGCGAGAGTTCCTGGATTGCGGTGTACGATGACCAAGGCAATGAAGTCTGGACTTGCGAATTGGATCAGCACAGTCTGCAGGAAAAAGGCATTCTGGAACAAAATATCAGTCTGGCGGACACATATCCTCAGCACTTGCCAGGAGTTACTCACTATTATCAGGGCACCAGTTGGGAAAAGGGCTTGTTCTATTCGGGAGAATTTGAAGTTTTGGGAAAATTTTTTCCCAGCAAACTACAGATTCATTGTACCGATTACGATGGAATAACATTGGTGGATAGTCTCACATACGATTCAGAGTATATTGAAAATATTGACGCGAACACCAATTGCAAAAGCATGGAACATTCAGTAAGAGAGGTTGACAATGACTAACTCAATAAATTCATCTCCATTAAATGACGATGACACCATAATCATCACCACCAGCTCTGAGGCATCTGATCTGATTGATATCGATTTGACAGATTTAGATCTGGATTATCCTTACACAGGTGGAGCCGTGGGAGCAGCACAGCCCTATGTGATTGGTGGCACTGGGTGGCCTGGTACGTTGAATATCACAGATACCTACAATCTCAGCAGCAATGACATCATGGTGGGTGATACCAGTCTCCGAGACTGGATGAAAACAGTCAATGACAGACTGAGCATCCTACAACCCAATCCTAAACTGTTGGAAAAATTCACTGCATTGCAGCAGGCATACGAACACTACCGAACTTTGGAAGCCCTGCTACACGGTCAGGATCAGGATGAAATACCAGATTGACATCAGCAGCACTGCCGCTGCTGACAACATCATCGGCTGGTGTCTGGAAAACTTACCTGACAAAGAATGGACCATTGAACTGTTAAGATTCAGCCCTAGTGTGTATAGATTTGAATTTGCGTCTGCAGAATATCGACTGTTGGCCATGCTGGCCAGTTGACTTTTCTATAAATATCAGATATAATACCTGAACTATGATGGAATTCATTCTACAAGCCCTGCTGATCTGGTTGGCAATCGAAGCGGTATATTTCGTTGTCAGAGTCTATCGAACTTATCAACTGATTCAGCAACAACGACAACAACATCAACAGGTCAGCGAACTTGTGCAAGATCTCAAAGAACATTATAAGATTGTCTACACAGAAACAGTGGATGATGTAATTTTGATGTATGAAAGCATGACCAACAATTTTGTTTGTCAGGCCAGTACTGAGCAAGAACTTTGGGTCGTTGCACAGCAAAGATTTCCTGATAAAAAATTTGTACTTAAAGATTCCTCCAACCATCAACTCAGTTACGAATTCGTCAAATGAGCATGCATCTTGTGGGTCCTTATCTTACCACCACCAACTATCGTCGACGCAAGACCAAGGCGACCAAGAGCAAACAAGCACAGTGGCACGAAGACTGGCAGGAGAAAAATCGCGAACTCAAACGCCAGGGTCGGCCCAAGATCACATATGAACAATATGTGGACGAGTTGCACGGTCGAGTGACCAAAACAAAAGTCAGACCCAGTCAACAAGGAGTCTGGACTGGAAATTATCAGACCCCAATCGGTCGTGAGTCAGTGGCCGTGCCCAGCAAAGACACCGGCCAGGGCCAGGCCACCCTGAGTGCCCCCAAAGTCTACACTGGCACCAAGGTTAAAGGCATTGCCACCATGCACAAGAGCAATGCTGTTCCGGTGTTTTCAGACGAAGAAGCCACAGACATCAGCCGTATGCGTCGTGGATAACATTTTTAAATAAATATTTGTTTAGGGAAAGAAATTTGGCAAAAGAAGATGCAATTAAGCTGACCGGTGTTGTTGAAGAAGTTTTGGGCAACAGCATGTTTCGAGTCCGGTTAGAGAATGAACACGAAGTTACTGCTCACCTGAGCGGTAAGATGCGAATGAATGCCATCAAAATCATCCTGGGAGATCGAGTAGACGTTGAACTGACTCCGTATGATTTGAGCAAGGCAAGAATCACCTACAGACAATGAGAGACCTAATACAACTGGTGGAAGCTCGAGCCCAAAATCCCCTAGAGCTGACCAAACTACCATATGATCGTGGCGCATTGTATCCTGTTCTGAGCTCGGTATCCATCGATTATCATTATGGCAAACTGGCTCGGGGGTATGTAGACAGATACAATTCCGGAGAAGGTGACAAAAGTTTCAATGAGGCGGGCGCATATCTGCACAATTTGTTTTTCCCTCAGCTACGAGCACCCAAAAGCGCCAATAAGCCTGTTGGTGGTGCAGACAGTCTGATCAAAAGAAAATACGGAAATTTTGAGAACTTCAAGAAAGAATTTGCTGCCACAGCAATGAAAATACAAGGCAGTGGTTGGGTATACATGAGCCGCAGCGGAGAAATCAAAACCATTACCAATCATCAGAAACGCACAGATATTGCACTTTTGGTTGACTGGTGGGAACACTCGTGGAGTACAGATTACCTGGCAGACAAGGCCAAGTACCTCAAAAATATGTGGCGAATTATCAATTGGGATATTGTCAATCAGAGACTTTAATGGAGAGCATCATGGAACAATTTGTTACAGTTACACCCGCAGCAGTAAACAAGGTCAAAGAACTGTTTGCAGAAGAAGACAACAGCAATCTTAAATTGCGTATGTTCGTGCAGGGTGGCGGCTGCAGTGGATTCCAGTATGGGTTTACTTTTGATGAACAAGTAAATGATGACGATTTTGATTTTGAAATTGACGGCGTACATCTGTTGATCGACAGCATGAGCAGCCAGTATCTACAAGGTGCCATGGTGGACTACGTTGAAGATGCTTATGGCAGTCAATTCAGTATCAAAAATCCCACTGCCCAGACCACCTGCGGCTGTGGCAGTAGTTTTAGTGTGTAAATAATAGTTTACATAAAAACCCGCTCAAGGCGGGTTTTTTATTGATGTGCGTAAAACTTTAATGTCATGATTTTGCTAAATACTTACATCATTTGAGCGACAAACATGACCACAATAAGTACCGAGCAGTTCATAAGCATCAATGTAGGCACCAGCATCAATGATGGTACTGGCGACAGTCTACGCAATGCATTTATCAAAGTTAACCAAAACTTTGCCAATATCAGCGATATTGGTGTTAACACTGGCAATATCAGTTGTCAAGGCACAATAGAAATTCTTGGTAATCTAATACTGTCAGAATCTTATGTTCCGGCAACTCCCAATGCTGCTGGTGCAGCTGGGCAGATCGCTTGGGATAACAGTTACGTATACGTATGTGTTGCAACAAATACATGGAAAAGAGCCAGTTTGGCCACATGGTAAAGGAACGATAGATGGCTCTCCCTAGATGGATAACTCCTGATGGACAGTTGGGCATCATACCAGAATTAGATTATTATGAGTTTCCATTAGATGCCTATGATGCATCGGGTGGTGAACTGAAATTCAGACTGGTATCAGGCAGATTGCCCCTGGGCTTACAAATAAATCCTTCTGGTAAAATACAGGGAGTGCCCGTCAGTGAACTTGGGGGTGATCAAAATGTAAAGTACAAGTTCACTATACGGGCGCAAAATAGTGTTACTGGTGGACTTTCTGACAGATCGTTTAGTCTGACAATTACAAATATAGCACCACCCATCATTGAATACCCTCCAAGAAACAGTTATCTGGGTTTATATTTAGATGGATCAATAATAAATTATCAATTGGAAGCCATAGAGTTTACCCCTGGGGTCAACCTACAATGGAAAATCAAAGAAGGCAGTCTGCCCCCAGGACTGACATTGTCCTCGAATGGTACAATCACTGGATACATTGAGCCCATCCCCGGAATTGAGCCCGGTTCAACCTCGGGCTGGGACAGAACCAGTTGGAGTTTTAGAGGATGGGATTTTTCACGTATTTTTACCAGTAAAACTTTTATGTTTACGGTGGAAGTGTTTGACGGTGTCAACTACGATCAATCTGCATACACATTAAAAGTTTTTCCAAGAAATGCACTGACTGTAGACAATGTCGAATTAACTGTCGACACCTCCAATCTAGAAACTGGTACAGGGTTGACAGTGGATGCTGGATCCAAACATCCTCCCATTATATTCACTCAACCAGAAGATTTTGTGCCAGTTCGCCAGGGACAGCACTTTAGTTTTAAAATTGATGCTCTAGATCTAGACGGAGACATTATAAATTATTCCATACCTGCTGCAGTAGCTGGTAGTTTTGATGCACAAGAATTGGTGGGAAATAGCATTCCTTATGTGGCATCTACGCCAATCAATAACAGATTATACGATGGGATTTTTCCCAAGGCCACTGATGGCACTCTAGACTATAGTAACCCACAATGGAATGTGGGCGATCAGATTAAAATTCTAAATTCAAATAAAGTCTGGCAGAATGCTACAATTACTAATTCAGTAACAGTTAGACTGACCGGCAATAGTACACCATCTGCCAACGTTGGGGATTTTATCTCTCAATCCAGCAGTGGGGCCAATGCACTTATTACTAACGTTGGTAAGACTTTTGGTACCATCACATTAGCGGGAACCATTACTACAGGATTCATTAACACAATACTACCAACATATCAGATAATTCTTTCCGGTAACGTTTCTGTCAGCGTTGGGGACACAATAACACAGAACAATGGCCAGATTGTTGCCAGAGCCACTGCTGTTGCAACCAATTCAAATTCAATCTTTGTTTTGTATACACAGGGAAACTTCACACTGGGATCTGGTAGAATTACCGTTAATGGTTCTCTAAAAACAGTTTTCCCAACGAACAGTATCAAAGATGTTAAAAACATCACACTTAATGCCAGTCGAGGTGACGTCATCACACAGGTGGGTGGGGCAGGTAGTGCCATTGTGACCAAAGACGTAACCGATGCCATATCTATTCCCGTGGTATTCGACACCGTACAGTTTAGTAATTTTAATGGCAATGTGAAAATTAATGGAATTGATACTGGTACTACCGTAGAGAATTTGATTCTGGAATCCAACCCGTTTGGTATTACTGTATCCAAAAACCAATATATCACACAAAGATTATCTGGCGCAAACGCCCGCGTTACGGACAACGTCATTAATGGATCTGTGATTCCTGTGGAGTTCGTCAGCAATACATTTACAGTGGGTTCGGGAAATATTGCAGTTCAAGGAGCGAATGTTACAGGATATCCCTCAGAGGTTATTTGTAACACTGACATCACTGCTGATTATCAGACTGACAGTTATTTTGATATCGGAAAACAAGGATATGTCAGTCCAGCAAGTATCAATGGAAATGCCTCGGCTGGTAATATAACCTCGCTCGTAAGCCAGGGTGTCAGTCTGGGACCACTAACTGATGAGGGAATTAACGGATTTGATTCTTCAAAATTTGATCAGGGCGTGTTGGATCTGCCACTGGGACTGACTATAAGTCCAACCGGTGGTTGGATTTATGGAACTGCGCCCGTGCAATTGAAAAATCAAATTGATTATGATTTTGAAGTGGTTGCTTATAAGCGTGATGATACCACGTATTTCGACAAAAAGTTATACACCTTAACAGTTTTGGGCGATCTTAACAACAAGATTGAGTGGGTCACTGACAGTGATCTTGGGGACATACAAAATGGAAAAATCAGTGATCTTTATGTGAGAGCCAGGCACGTTAGTCCAACTGGGCCCAAGAATCTGGTCTACTTTCTCACGCCAGACAAAAAACAATCTCTGCCACAGGGATTAAAGTTATCAACCACTGGACTAATTATTGGCAAAGTCAGTTTTGAATTGTTCGGATTGGATTCTGGTGAGATAACGCTGGACGGTGAAAAAACCACTTTTGATTTAACCTATCAGTTCACGGTAACGGCACAAACAACAGATGCTGGGATTTCATCCAATAAAACCTTTGCAATTAAAGTTATTAAAAGAAATACGGCCCCGTACGAAAATCTTTATCTCAAAGCATTTCCAGACCAGTCAGAAAGAAATGCTTTCCAATCAGTACTGCAAAACAAAACCCTGTTTCCCACAGAGTTTATTTATAGGACTGAGGATCCCAACTTTGGTGTCGCCAATGATATCAAAACTTTATTTTTACCAGGGTTGAGTCCCAGCACATTAGCAGAATACACCATTGCAGCATCGACCAATCATTTTAAAAAACGATTAGTGTTCGGTGATGTTAAAACTGCCGTAGCAGTTGATTCAAATTTTAATATCAAATACGAAGTGGTGTATGTGGATCTGAAGGATGAAAACACCAACAAAAATGGATCAGGCCCTAGAAATTCCACCAATTTGTCTGATATAATTAAAAATCCTTTCTGGGACTCTGGTGGCAACGAGTACACCACAATTTACCCCAACTCGTTCGACAATATGCAATCAGTTATGGCTAACGCCATTGGTTATGACAACAAAGGGGCATTGCCAGACTGGATGACCAGCAGACAGGCTGACGGGCGTGTCATCGGATTTACTCGTGCACTGGTGTTGGCATACACCACTCCTGGCACCAGTGAGTTAATTGCCTATCGATTAAAAAGTTTTCAATTTAACTTTAACGATTTGGAATTTGTGGTGGATCGTTATCAGCTGGACAACAGTTATTCTGACTATTACAATGTTGCTACTGGAAATTTCTTGACCGATGCAGAAACAACGTTTGACAGATATCCCAAACTTATTGATCTATTCACTGATGCAGGTGTTGTCAACTATGCAGTAAGTGTACCTTTTGAACAGTTGAATCATCGAAATATTGCTGACATTAACGCAACTGCTGGTGGGCTAGACGGAATCAAATATTTTAGAGATGGTGAAACACTGGTGTTTGCCCAACAGGAATTTGATTTAATTCAAGAAACCACCAACCGATATAATCAGGGCTGGGCCAATGTTCAGACCACCTGGGATGACATTTCCTGGGATTATGACAGTATTGTCTCTGACAACCCCTACACGCCGGAATATGGATACATTGTTGTGTCCTGGGCACCCAACACCAGATTTGCAGCTGGGGTAACATTACTGTACAACAGCAAATATTATCGGGTTAACGAATCATTTGCCTCTGGAGGAATTTTTGAATTAGCAGTTGTTGAATATGGTTTTGATAGAAATTCAGAAAACTACGACCAACAGACCTTTGATAGTTCTGTTGTGCTGTCTGCATTGTCAGAATTACCAAAACCAGGAAATAAAAACAAAACTCCAGGAATTGGATGGGATGCCAGCAACTATGTGCCAGGTTTCCAGGAATACACTTCACAAGGTATTCCCAATCAACGCGCAGGCATCTGGCAAATCAGCATTGATAGTAACCAATTTGTAACCTTAAAGTTCGTCAAAGAAATCAAATCACACAATAAATTGTATGTCAAGAACGGACGTACTTATGGATCATCCAATATATTCTATGATCCCGTAATCAAAACTGGAAACACAGTGCCCAACTATAGTGTTATCCCACAGCAATTAAGCACACGATATACCACTTTTGATGGTGGCGGAACCAGATTCTTCAACTACAGAAATGAATTTACCGAACCCGGGGTTGGTGATAAATATATTAAATTTACAAAACTTGGAGTATTCATATAATGAGCAGCATTAATCCAAATAATATTGACGGAACATATCCCATTGCTGGGCAGGACAACAGTAGCCAGGGGTTCCGTGACAACTTTACCAACATAAAAAACAATTTGGCCTTTGCCAAATCCGAAATTGAAGATCTTCAGAATTATACATTGCTAAAGAATCCCTTGCCAGGTACCACCCTCAACAATGAGCTGAACAATGCACAGATCAAAGGTGCACAATTATTGAAAACCACTGAAACAATCAACAATCTTGGCACAGTTTCAGGAGATCTGACCATAGATTGGGAACAGGCCCCATTTCAATACTTGGAAATTGGTGGCAATGTTACAATGAATATAGACAAATGGCCCACCAGTGGCCTGTATGCCAGCCTCAGATTACAAATTTTTGCCAGTAATAATGCAGTAAACAACAATTATAGTGTGACATTTTCAGACAGTGGGGTTATTTATATTGGGCTGAATGAAATTCAGAACGTCTACAATAACGTTTTTACCCCAGCAACTCCCGGCGTTTACCTGTTTGATTGCAGCACCTACAACAATGGCACAGTGGTCACAGTGACTGATCCACTGAGAAAAACCAATGTTGACTATCAATATTATGTTCCTGTCAATAATTTTGACGTTCAGGCCACCACTGGTGGTAGTCGCATAATCTTTGATCCAGCCACCACACTGGCCAACGGTACCCTGACACTGCCCGCAGGTAATGTAGATGCCACAACATTCAGTGTCTCGTCATCGGCCACAGTTACAGCGTTTCGAGTCCGGGGATTCGGAAATGCTGCAGTCAAACCCAGTGCAAACATTACCCTGACAGCTGGCACTGGGGTGGAATATTTTTATAGCCGAAGCCGGGACACCTGGTTTAAAACCAAATAATATTTTAACCCGACCTTTTGACTCCTTGTGATTTATTAGCATATAATAACACACAAGGAGTTTTTATTTATGAAAATAGATCTTGACAAGTATAGTGAATTTGTGGGTGCGGTGACCAGCCAGGAATCTCAGGACCTGACTGCATTTATGAATCGCCTGGATCGGGTGGACGGCAATTATGAAGCCTATGGGCCCGATGGTGAAATGCAGCAAGGCCCTGATTGTAATGTGCCATTACTTTTGACCTCAGCGATTGGTATGGCAGCAGAAACGGGCGAATTCTGTGAGATTCCCAAGAAGATTTTCTTTCAGGGCAAGAATCTGTCAGAAGATGCAAGATTCCATATGAAACGAGAACTGGGTGACGTTTTTTGGTATTGGATCAATGCTTGTCGGGCGTTAAATCTGGATCCCAATGATGTGATCGCTGAAAATGTGCGAAAATTAGAAGCCAGATATCCAGGTGGTAATTTTGATCCCTACCACAGTGAAAATCGACAACAGGGAGACATCTGATGCATCCATTAGCGCCCGATTTGAGTAAACTTGCCGATGACGAACTGCATTCTAAACGAGCAGAACTTCAGAACAAGCTGAGTTTTGCTTATCGTATGGGACACGGTGATCTGGTGGGCCAACTACAAATGTTGTTGGATGATTACGGCAGAGAAGTCGAGCATCGAAATCAGAAAATGCTAAATGACATCAATAAAAACAATAAAAACTTCAAAGATCTGATCAACATTACCAAATGAATTACAATCAATTTGGTCAATGTTATGTCAGTTGTGATGAGCTTACTGATCTTCTCTACAAAAATCCTGAACTGAATATTCAACAGTTTTTGATTAGGGATCACCAGGGTCTGGACAAGTATAATTTTGGTAATCATCAACTGTATGCAGGTTTGCCCAAACTCAGAGCATTTAAAGAATACACCTGCACCGTGGATGAATTTGATCAGGAAAACCAAAATTCCTGGAAAATGTCCAATGAATATCTAAATTTAGACATTGCCAAATGGCTATTGGACCAATGCCAAACTGAAGCTGAGTTACAGCGAGTGGGCCAGGAACTATTACTTTACCAGGAAAGAAATTTGTTCAATCTATTGCGATATTTGAAATACCTGGTAGACACCATGAGAAAACACAATATTGTCTGGGGGGTTGGCCGAGGTTCCAGCGTGGCCAGTTATGTGTTGTTTCTGATTGGCATACACAAAATTAACAGCATGTATTATGATTTGCCAATTGAAGAATTTTTGAGATAAATACGTATATTATGGGAGAATAAAATGCCGAATACTTATAGGACTGCCAGGGGAGAAGTGGTGGATCTGGATATGCTCAAACTGTCCAATGAATCCGTGATTGCCATAGGCAATATGAAAACCAATGCACGTGGAGATCAGTTGGGTTCCGGTGGAAAAGTAGTAAAAACTCGAGCACAGATCATGCAGGAATATCATCAACTTCATAGCCCAGTGGCCGACAATACAATGCCAGGCACAGTGGATACTCAGGAGATGACCAGAGTTGACGATCAATTTCTGGACGCCAATTTATTAACACCAACCGTTCAGGACATTCCACCAGTCAGTGACTCTGAATCAGAAACTATTATGTCCGAAACAACCTCAGAGTATACTAAACCGCGAGGAAGTTTTGCTGATGCTGTGGCCAAACAAACCGAAGCCAAACAACCCCCCAAAAACCCAATCGCAGAGAAAAGAGTTGCTCAGAAAAAGGTACAGAGAATCTAAACATGAACACTGTTAAAATTAATTCATTTCAAGCATTGCGAGATTATGTCATAGTCTGTGACATGAACTTTGATCAAAAAATCACACATGGTGGCATCGTGTTGTTGAGTCACGATAAGAAATTGGAAGGTATACACCCACGCTGGGGTCGAGTTTGGGCAGTGGGTCCTGATCAGAAGGACATCAAAGTGGGCCAATATGTGTGTGTGGCTCACGGTCGTTGGACTCGCGGATTGGAAATTGAAGACCCCACTGGCGAAAAGACCATACGCAGAATCGACAACAATGACATTCTCATGGTCAGTGATGAGCCCATGCAGGATGAAACCATAGGCAATAGTCTATAATTGACAGACGAAGACTTCATTGTACATACCATGGACAGCATCGGCGTGGCCAGACATCTGAGACATTTGGCGGCGGCCGCCAGCAGCCCACACAGTGACGGTTTTACTCAATGTAGTTGCAAACACGATCTATTTTTGCTAAAATGTCTCTTAGATGATCTTTACCGCGACCTGCCTGTTTTTCCACAACAGGAAAAAGAATGGGAACAGAAGAGACTACTGGAAATATTACAAAAATGATGTACTACTACAAATTTATCAATAGTCGCTTGGACTTTCAGAGATGGGATCGGCCATGGCATGGGAAATATCATTATTTGCCCTACAGCATGCCACATCGACGCAAACAAATCAAACTAAAGTTTGTGGGCGACTGGTTATTTGATCGTTATCAATGTGCACCTCGTAAATTATCTATGTTATACTGGCGTACTCACAAGGAAGAATCATGAAACAACTCTGGGTAGAACAATATCGTCCGCACAACATTGATGGCTATGTGTTTCGCGACGATGCACAACGTGAACAAGTCAAAACATGGATTGCTGAAGGCACAATTCCCCATCTGCTGTTTAGCGGAGCAGCAGGTATTGGCAAGACAACTCTGGCCAAAATTCTAATCAAGACCTTGGACATTGACCAATACGATGTGTTGGAAATCAACGCGTCTAGAGAGAACAACGTTGATACTGTCAGAGATCGTATCACTAACTTTGTCAGCACCATGCCGTTTGGCGACTTTAAAATTGTACTGCTGGATGAGGCAGATTATCTGAGCCCAAATGCACAGGCTGCTCTGCGCGGAGTCATGGAACAGTACAGCAGCACAGCAAGATTTATTCTAACATGCAACTATCCGCACAAGATTATCCCAGCATTACACAGTCGTTGTCAGGGTTTCCATATTGAACGGGTAGACCATACTGAATTCACTGCCAGAGCGGCCACCGTATTGGTCACTGAAGGTGTGGAATTCGACCTGGAAATGCTGGATAACTATGTCAAGGCCACCTACCCTGATCTACGCAAATGCCTAAATCTGCTGCAGATGAACAGCACCGGCGGTAAACTGAAATCATCACAGGACACTGGTGGCACCACTGCTGATTACAAATTGGCCATGGTGGAATTATTCAAATCAGGTAAGATTCGTGAAGCCAGACAGTTGTTGTGCAGCCAAGCTCGCCCTGAGGAAATGGAGGAAATTTTCCGCTGGTGTTATGATAATCTAGAACTCTGGAGCAAGACCCCCGACGGACAGGATGAGGCTATCCTTATTATCAGGCGGGGGCTGGTCAATCATGCCATGTGCGCGGATTCCGAAATCAATCTGTCAGCAACTCTGGTGGAACTCAGTCAGATTTCGTCATAGATCTTCAGTACCTCCGTGACTGCAGGGTGTCTGGCAATGTCTTTGGCGGCGAACTCGACCCCAGCAACATACTGACATTCCTGGTATCTTTCGACCAGTCGTTTGAAATCCAGGAGACCGTTGTCTTTGTCCAGCCGGTCAGCCTGACGGGTGTCACCAGTCACCACAATCTTGGAACCTTCGCCGAGTCGTGTTAGCAGCATTTTTATTTGCCCAGGGGTGGCATTTTGCATTTCGTCTGCAACAATCCAGGTGCCCTTAAATGTTCGACCTCTCATAAATGCTAGTGGAGCTATCTCTATTATTTGTTCGTCTAGCATTTTGGCTACTTCTTTAGGACTGTAATACTCTGCGATAACATCAAACAGAGGTCTGGTCCAGGGTTCCATCTTGGCTCTGATATCACCAGGTAAAAATCCATGTTGCTCGTCGTCGACGCCCACTGCGGGTCGAGTCAGAACTATTTTACTAACTGCACCATCTTGTAATGCTTTGAGGCCAGCCAACATAGCTAACATGGTTTTTCCTGTGCCGGCAGGACCAGTGGCAAACACTATGTTTTTGGTTTCGTCAGTGAGTAAATTGATGTATAATTTTTGATTTGTACTTTTGGGATTTAATGTTACTAGTCTTTTTTGTTTAGTAAAGCTATTACTAGTATATTCATTTAAATATATGGTATTGTCTACAGCATAAAGTGCATTACTTCTTGCTCTGCGTTTACTCAAGTTTATTACTCCTGTTGAAATCGTAAATTATTTTGCAATCTACCAAAATATTTAAGTAACAGGAAACCGAGCAAAGCAAGCAGTTAAGTTATATATCATAAAACTAAATATTGGGCTAACGTGCCCAAACTGCATAGATCCGATTGTTGCTGTCTGGAATAACTTCCATCAGTTTAAATCCAAATTGGTCAGCAAAAAATATGTGTTTTTCCACTGTCCAAGGAAAAAACTCAATATTAGTACATTCTGTGTTGCCGTGATCCTTGAGCCCAGGATTACATCTCCAATAGATTCTGGATTTTGGTTTCAATAGATCGATCACGCACCTGACCTGATTGGCAATTCGATCTTCGGTGCCAAAATTGATACTACCTAGACAAAATGCCACATCAAATTTTTGATCAGTGACAAAGTCTTCAATAGTTGTCTGATAATCCGCCTCAGCAAATACCGGATCGATCCCGATCAGATTGGGTAATAGTTTTTTAAATGGGTTCAGACCACACCCAACGTCTAAAACAGCTTCATCTGATTTTATCTTGTTGACAAGACCCCATCCAGTATAAATGTATTGGTCTAAATTGGGTCGCCAATGGGTGGAAAAATATTTGTTAAGGTCGGTTTGATTCATAGTTAAATAATATTTATGGACCTACCAGATCGAATATTTTTTACAGGAGTCCCAGGTAGCAGATGGAGTGGCATTGCTCAGATAATTGAGACCATTCCTGACATGAATACCTCGGATCGCACACCTATTCGGGAGTACACGCACCATAGCTATACTGGGCACAAAGGTGCGTATTTTGGTCGGGGCATGGAGTTGGAACCCAGACTTGATGCTGTCTATATAGACCAGGCCTGGTCAAACACTAATGGTTGTAAACTAATTAAAAGCCATGACTGGGCCTACAAACTATCAGAAATCAAAAATAAATTTCCCAATGACTGGATCATGCTGATATATCGACCTGATCAGTCCAGTTTTGCCTGGTGGCACGAGGCTGGTGGATTTCAAATTGAGTATCCCTGCTATGATGCATACACAGACAGCACCGGAATGCTAACTGAAATAATTCGACAGAATCAAGCTATTTTGGAGTTTGGCTGCATAAATAATTGCAAGTGGGAGTATTTTAACTCTGACTGGGTGACTAAAAATTTTGGACACTCACTAGATGTTACTACCATCTGGCCAGATATTTTAGTAACATTGATTAAATAACATAATATTATGGAGATTACGATGGATTCAAAACAATTTGTTGCAAAAGTTGCACAAGAAAACGAAGCACTATTTGCTGCTAGTGAAATGCAAGTTGAAGCATTCTTCAACAGCAATCCTTCACAAGAGCAGTTGGTTGAGCACTTTGTTGGCCGTATGGTCAATGAGCGTATGAACATGGTTGAAATTGCTGCCAAGGTTGCTGCTGCCCCAGCATCAACTTCTACAGAAGAATTGGCACTATTGACCAAGCAAGCTCAGGACGAAGCCAACCACTTCCGTATGGTTAAAGAAGTTATCGAGCACATTACTGGTGAAACACTAGATGTTGAGGCTGCTATTACTGCTGAAGCCGCTGCCCCAACAGCCAAAGGTGCCGCTCTATTGGCCAAGTACGAAGCAGAGACAGATCCATTGGCACTAGCTGCATATCAGTTCATTGCTGAAGGTCGTGCAGAGCGCGTTTGGAACAAGATGGCTGAATGTATTCAAGACGAATTCATCAGCAAGACCTATGCCAAAATTGCCAAGGACGAAGGGTTCCACAGTGGTATCGGGCGTCGTGCTCTAGAATTGTTGGCAACAGATGCAGAAACACAAGCACGTGTTGAGCAAATTGCCCGCACAATGCGCATGGACTTGTTTGCAATTAGCTGCATGAACACTGTTGCTGTTCCAGCCGCTGCAAAATTGGTTGCTGACGCTTACGCAGCATAATTAGTAGTATAAGTTCTAAAACCAAAATGGGGACTTGGGTCCCCATTTTTTATCATATTTGACTAATGAAAAAAGATTACACAATTGTTGTGAAATGGGCCAGTGCCTGTACCATATTGATAGCCATGGTATTTCATGTTCTGGGTCTAACTCCCTGGAATAGTATACTGCAATTGCTAGGGGCTACTGGGTGGACCTACGTGGGATATAAGTGGAATGAAAAAGCCATTATGATGAACTTTTTACCACAATTTTTTATCATAATACCTGGGTTGATTTATTTGTTCTGGTTCAAATGAAAATAGTAATAACTCAGCGTGAATTGGAATACAATGAAATAATTTATGATTGCCTTGAGCGTGGATGGTATGAACTTTTCGCACGGCACACCATCACAACAATACCAAATTTGCAATATTGTAGTCAGACAAATTTTGATATGCTGGTGATTTCAGGAGGGAATAATAGCATTGAACGGTTTCGAACAGAATTTGAATATTACAAATTCGCCTGGCAACGGAATTTACCAATAATTGGTATTTGTCACGGCGCCTTCTTTCTGAACGAAATTCATGGAGGCTCCACCGGAACAATCGATGGTCATCAGAATAGTCAACACAAAATTGTCATGGAAGGACAAGAACACCTGGTAAATAGTTATCATAACTCAAGAATTGACAAACTGGGCGGAGACCTAATTCCTATTGCAACAGCAGAATCAGATGTTGAAGGTTTTAAGCATGTGGAGCGGCCAATCTGGGGATTGGTTTGGCACCCAGAACGTATGAAGGAACCAGTTTTACCAAAAATATTAAGGGATTTAATCAATGAGTAAGAAAATTCTAATTTTAACTGGGCCGCAGGGTGCGGGAAATCATCTCTGGAGTAAAATTTTTAGTCTGCATCCAGAAGTATTTGGATGGAAATCCCTGTTGGAAAATTATTGGGAAGCACATAGAATTGCCGAGCCATTCGCTGCGCATTGGAGGGACCCGAGTTTACTTCTGGGATTTGACTGGGACCAGAGCGAGTATTACTTTACTAGCATAAGTGTACCATTGGGTATAAAAGAAACTCGCTGGGTGCCAAATTTAAAATTGTTTATTGACAATCTTATTAAACTAGGTCTTGATGTAGAACTAGCAGTGTGCGGCCGCGAAAAAAATATACTGCAGCATCAACAAACCCGATTACGTCAGGAAGTAACAATTCCCTTGTTATTGTCAGCAATTGATGATCTGGACATAGAATTAAAATTTGTGAGTTACGAATTATTACATCTTTATCAAAAAAGATATTTAAAAACACTAAAATTTAATATTCCCGTGGCCTGGAACGATGCCAGAGTTGAAAACTTCCTGGAAGAAGACAGCAACATCAAATATATTCATCACGTGGACAACCACTTCCTGGATGAATGCAACCGCACCGGTCGAACACTAAAAACACGGCCATGAAAAAACTTTTAATCGTCACAGGACCGCAGGGGTCAGGCAATCACTTCTTTAGTCGTGTATTCAGCACACATCCTGACGTGGGTGGATGGAAAAGTCTATTAGATGAATACTGGGTTCCCAGTGATCTGGAACCCTTTGCTGAATACTGGGTTTATCCAGAACGACTAACTGTGGGACATTTTGCTGAATACGATTATTGGTTGGCCAATGTCAGCGTGCCCTTTGTTTATGATGGGATAAGACGAGTTCCCAAAATTTTAGAAGTTGCTGAACGGGCCAGATCATTTGGCATTGCTGTACAGATTGCCATCATTGTCAGAGATCAAAATATCAATTCTGAGCAACAGCGACGTGTTCGAAAAGAAGTGACTTTGCCTATTGCTCAAGAGTATTATTACCAAACCTTGTTGGACAGTGATTTTTCTGTACATTTTTTAGACAACGAAGCATTTTTCTTACACCGTGAGCATTATTTGAAATGGGTCAGTAAGTTATTGGAGTTTCCCATAGACTGGGGTAATCCTGACATATTTAAATTCATCGATCAGGACCCCAATGCCAAATATGTTAAATATGTTGATGAATACTGGTTAGACCAGCAAGTCTGGCATGGCATACAACCTAAAAAAGCCAGAGGAATTGAATAAATAATAAAAAGAGTACCCGAACATGGCAAAATCCATTTCAGATGTTATAGACAATACTAAAGAAATCTTCATGACAGATTCGTCATTGAAGACCCTCATGGACTTTGAGCGAGTTCTAGACGAATTAGATCTTTACGTATTTGATAACTGGAAAGACGGGGAATTGGTGGAAGGCCCTGTTTACGAAAAGTATTTTGTAACATGTACATTCATGTGGCCCCATCGTATGATGCCTGATCCTGCTGGAGGAGAAAGACTCCTGAGTTATGATTGTGAAGTCTACTACAAAAAAGAACAATTAGAATACCCAATTAAAATCAAAGATCCCGACGATTTTGAGCCCGGCACCAAGATGCCCAAAATGGCCAAAAAACCCGTATGGCTAGTGACCATAGTCATGCCCAAAAAACTCATGCAGGAAATACAACAGGGCAGTCTAGAACTGGAAAACGAAACCATTGATCTAGAAGACATTGATCAGGCCTACGAAGAGGGTGAAGATCAGAATGCGGTGTATGATCAAGAACAAGGACAGCAAAATGCCCCAGGACTTTAACATGCTGTTGGAAAATTTAGAAAAGGGTGATCTAAAAAGACTAGTGCATCCAGAACTGCACATTGACGAATACAAAAGTAAAATGGGAGATGATGCTGATATCTGTGTGATTAGTTTCAAAGTATCCGGCAAAGAACCATCAATTGACCTGGTGAGTTTCATTGAAAAGGGTTATGATTTTGTGCTGGATGCCGACGTCAGCAGTGGTGAGAAAGAGGGTGGCGATTATCTGGTGTTTATAGAAATAGAAAGAACCCCAGAATTGCCTGATCAAATCATCAAGATGATATCGGATGTCATGAGACTCACTGAGCAAGATTTTGCTGACTGGAGAGTCAGATATCACAAGTCTGCTCAGGACCATGAACTATCGGCAGATTCTTTAAGATCCATGATCGTACTGACGCCGGAAAAGTACCGAGCCAGATATGACAAAGAAAAAAATGATCTGGACAGTTTAAAAGCTGCTGCTGGGGTAAAAATTGATACCCGAGCACCAGTCAATGATTTCACAGAGAGCATACGCATCGCTGCTGGAATCAAATAGTATTATATAAATACTCGACAAGACGGGAGTTCAATGATGCAGGTTGATATACGAGTACTTCAACAATTATTTCCTCAGAACAAACATCCAGATCATCTGGCCGAAATATTAAACGAAATGTTTCCCAAGTATCAGATCACCACAGTAAATCGTGCAGCTGGATTTCTTGCGCAATGCGGTCATGAATCCAATGGGTTCACCATACTGAAAGAAAATCTCAACTATGGCGCCAAGGGGTTGGTGGGATTATTTAAAAAGTATTTTCCAGATGAAGCAACTGCTAAGGCCTACGAGCGTCAGCCAGAAAAAATTGCCAACAGAATCTATGCCAACCGTATGGGCAACGGCCCTGAATCCAGTGGAGACGGTTATCGCTATCGGGGTCGTGGAGCAATCCAATTAACCGGCAAGGACAATTATTCCAGATTCGCTGCAAGCATTGGCATGAGTCTGGAAGAGGTTATTGCGGATTTGGAAACTCTGGATGGAGCCATTGAATCGGCCTGTTGGTTCTGGGCCACCAACGGATTGAATAACATCTGTGATGCTGATGATATTGTCAAAATGACCAAAAAAATCAATGGTGGAACCATTGGACTGCAGGACAGACAACATCATTATGAAGTAGCCAAGCAGTTGTTGTCTGCCATGGCTGATGTAGACAACAGTGACTCAGACCAGTCAGATGATTCAGACTCATACACTGAGGATTTTGATAATAGCCCTGCCGCACCACAATATACCACTGTGCGACTGGGCTCACGTGGGGACACCGTGGCATTGCTACAACAGGCACTGGGGTTGTCGGCTGATGGTGTGTTTGGTCCCGGCACTGATCGTGCGTTAAGACAATGGCAAGCAGCCAATGGTTTGTCACCAGATGGCATTGCTGGACCAAATACTTTAAAAAGGTTGCTGGGCTAACATGTGGATACTACACTTCATTCCAGATAGCATTTTATTGATGGCAATCTATGGTCTGTTGGTGGTGGGTGGTGCTGCCGTCATAGCTGGATTATTCCTGGATTTCATTCCCATGATTTATCTGTGGAAAGGACCACTGCTGATTGTGGGGATCCTGTCACTGGGCGCAGGGGCATACTTTTATGGTGGCTACGGGGTAGAACAAGCGTGGAGAGCCAGAACCGCTGAGCTGGAAAAAAAGGCAGCCGATGCTGAAAAGAAAAGTCAGGTTGTCCGCAAACAAATACAGACAAAAATAGTCACCAAGGTCAAGATAGTCAAAGAGCAGGTGGCCGCCAATCAGGAAAAAATAGTCGAACATCAGGTAGAAATAAATGCCGGCTGTCGATTGAGTGATGCAGCAGTAAATGCCTACAATGAGTTGACCAAAAACAAGATAGTCGAGGAGGTTCATATACATGAATAAATTTATTCTTCCAATCTTGTTATTGGTATCAGCCTGCACCACAGTACCAGTGACACAAAAATTCCCAGCAGCACCAGAAAGCCTGCTGGAACCAGCTCAGAATCTTGAGCCCCTGAACCCAAACAAGCGTGAACTCAGTGACCTATTGGAAAACGTTGCTGAAAACTACGGACGTTATCATATTCTGGAACTTAAATATCAGTCCTGGCAGGAATGGTATAATCAACAGAAAAAAATATTCGAGGAGGTAAAATAATGTTGGACACTCTATTTTTTATATTGGTGGGGGCTATGATTGGTTGGCATTTTCCACAACCCACCTGGGCTAAATTGCTGGCAGAAAGAATTATAAGCCTGATCAACAAAAAATGAAAAAAGTCTTAGTGTTGGGTATGGCATTTGCACTCAGTGGCTGTGCAATTTATGACGCCATCACCATGGCAAAATTTGACAACCATGAATATGCACTGGTCAACGACATACGATCATCAGTTGTTGTTGCCCGACCTCGGTGTGGCACATCTGAAGAAAAGCCTCTGGTACAACAGTTATATGTTCAGTCACTGACTTTAAAGAACTATTCGCAATATATACCAAAAAATAATCCCACAATAAAAATGACATCGGAATTACACGAGATCATTCAGGGATTACATGACAAGTATCAGGGACAGGAACCAGTCAGTGCTGCATATTGCAACTTAAAACTTAATTTAATTGAGAAAAATGCAGAAGTCATGCAGCGATCAATCGGAGGAAAACCCAGATGAATTTAGATCAACTACTCAGAGAATTAAACGACCACCCAGATGATGCTGTGGCCAATTGGGCTGCAGACGCTCACGAGTTGCAAACTCAATTAAAGTCCAATGCTATTTCTCTGGCCGAGTATAAAGAACTCTTGCAGGACCTACTTCGTGGTCAGGAGATCATCAAGTCTGCAAATGATCTCGACACCCAATCCGCAATTAATCAGGCCACACACGGACTGTTGGCATTGGCCAGTCTGGCATAATTTATAAAAACAAGGAGCGAACAATGGCATTCACAGACTCAATTTTAACAATTTTTAACAAAGCACCAAAAGATCCAGATGCACCCAAGCCCCCAGCAGGATCACGCAGCGAGAGAGAAGCAAAAATCAAAGACAAGGCCGGGTTGGTCATCAACGTTTTTGCTGCACTGCTGGCATTTAATACCTGGTTTGGAAGCACACTCAGCAGTACTGTTATGAACAATACCATCAAGGCCAACGACATCTGGAATTTTTATCAGGCCAAAAGTATCAAACAAACACTGGCCGAATATGCACTGGAAGATGCCAAACGAGCAGGCGATGTTAAATTGGTACAAAAGCTGCAGGCCAAAATAGATCGTTACGAAAGTGATCCTGAAAAAGGTGAAGGCAAACAAGAGCTATTTGCCAAGGCCAAGGCTCTGGAAGCCGAGCGCGATCATGCCAAAAAGCGCAGCCCCTGGATTGGTTATGCCAGCACAGCCTATCAACTGAGCATTGTTTTGCTGTCAGCAAGTATACTTGCTGTAAACATGTTGATGTTCTGGTCTAGCTTTGTAGTAGCAGGAGTTGGAATACTACTCATGAGTCAGGGACTTTGGCTGTGGTTGCTGTAAACACCACTATTTGAAATCCAAGCCGGCATTTTAAATGCCGGCTTTTTTATGAGCAGTTTTTATTTTCTACGATAGTTTTAAATACTTGAGTATTATCATCAACTATCGTTGGGGAATAACATGAAAATAATAAAAAATATACTCGCCATATCGTTAGCATTTGCTGCCAGCACCACTTGGGCCGATCCTGTACTGATCAATCAAACGGGATATGACAGCAAATCGTTAGTTGACACCAACAGCACCTCCAACAGTGTGAGCACAGTCAATACCACCAACAACAGTACCAGTAACAGCAACAATACTAGTACCAGTACAGTGACCAGCACCAACACCAATAACAACAACAACGTCAGCACCAGTGTAAACACCAACAACAACATCAACAGTGGCACACAGACGTTCAACAACGTCAACACTGGTGACATGACTTACAGAAACATCAACTCCAATACCAGTACCAACACCAACACCAACTACAATGTAAACAGTGGCACACAGACATTCAATAATAACAATAACACTGTCAGCACCAACACCAATAACAACAACAACGTCAGCACCAGTACCAGCACCAACAACAACGTCAATACTGGCGACATGACCAACCGCAACATCAACACCAGTACAAGTTCCAGCACCAGTGCCAACAACAACGTCAATCAAAACATCAACACGGGCGATATGACCAATCGTAATATCAACTCTAGTGAAATTACTCAACGTGTTGTTCAACCTCCCCCCACTGCGGTGGCACCTGCCATGATGAGTGGCGGCAACAATGATTTATGTACCACTGGCACCAGTGGAGCAGTGCAGACGCAAATTTTAGGTGTCAGTACTGGTGGCACTGTTCGAGACATGAATTGCGAAAGACTCAAGCTCAGTAAGACCCTGTTTGACATGGGCATGAAGGTTGCTGCTGTGGCCACCATGTGTCAGGACCGCCGTGTGTTTGATGCCATGATGCAGGCTGGCACACCTTGTCCGTACGAAGGTAAGATTGGCGATGCTGCTCGCGATTTGTGGGCTGAAAATCCAGAAAAACTACCAAAACTCGAGGAAGCCAAGAAAGATGACACCTATAAAAAGATGGGTTTCGGTGCTCTGTTGGGTGCTGCTATCTACAAACTATTCGGCTTCTAAAGCAAACGTAGTTTCTGTTCCCATAGGCGACACCGGTCTGAGTGTAACTCTGCAGACCGGTATCGATGCTCAAGGTTTGCAGAATCTCTACAACAACCCCAATTCTACTTCGGTGGGATCACAATTGGGAGATGACGGCAATGCACATGTACCGCTGAATTTTACTTTTCCCTATTGGGGCAAGAATTTTACAGACAGCTGGATGCACAGCAACGGTGTGGTGAGTTTTCAAAACCCCAACAACACTGGCAACTTCTGCTGTGCTGGGCAAGATCTCAAATCCGCTACAAACTCGCAGTATAATTATGCCATATTTCCCTTGTGGACTGACCTTATCGTGAGATCCGGCAGTGCATATTATATGGGAACTCCTACCAGTATGACCTATGGCTGGTATGGCACCAGCGAATACGGCAATAGCAATGCCAAAAACACCTTTGAGGTCAAGATTGACAACAGTGGGGGCTTGGACCTGCGTTGGAGTGGCGCTCTGATAACCATGCAACCCAACACCATTGGATTTACCGGCGATCTCAGCAAGGGTGAATATTTTCAAGCACACAATGCCTCCAGTCTCACCATCAACAACGCTACGCAATTAACCATAGCTGGCACCAGTGTTGATCCATGCATAGCAAATCCCTTGTATAGCACCACGTGTCCCGGCTACAAAGAAGCATACCTACAACAGCAGTGCAATTTGGATCAGTTGTTTTCGCCCAGTTGTCCAGGATACGGGATAGCCTATGCCAAAACAACAATACTTGGCTCAATTGCATCCAATGCGTCTGGGGCAAGGTCGACCATGACAGCACCCATGCCCATGCTGGAACCGGGGCCGGCTGGCAGTAATGGGCCAACGACAGGAGGAAACGGGCCCATGGCAGGCGGTGCACCAGGTGGTGATGGTCCCATGACAGGTGGCGCACCAGGCGGCAGCAGTAATGGACCAACGGCAGGGGGAACCGGGCCCATGGCGGGTGGCGCACCAGGTGGTGGAACAGGCAGCAGTAGTAATGGTTCAGCCGCGGGCGGCGGTGGAGCGAAATCTAATGTATCCACATCCCAGGTTCTATCTATGATCAGTGGAAATGCTGCAAAAGAAAACAACATTGCCATAACTGCAGCCAACACTGCGACTGCACAGGCAATCGAAGCTGGAAATCAAACCACACGAGATGCGGAAGCAACTGCTAGTACATCGGCCACCCAGAGCAGTTCTGCATCTCTGACCAATGTCTCAAATCAGACGTCTGTATTAGTGGGAGCCTCCAATTTCGCGCCAGGTGGCGGTATAAAACTTCCTGGTATGTTAAATCTTGGACCCACGGCCAGCAGTGCAGAGTTGGATTCATCAACACCGTCAGCTGCAGGTGCCTCCACAACATTTAATCTAAGACAAGAACTTGCTAAATTGTCAGAGGTAGAACTTCTAGAACCACAGGAAGAGTTAAAATCAAACGGATTGAATCCACGTCTAACCACAACAACCAATATTCCAGCACAGACCACACCAACTGAACAGCGCACAGATACTGTGAAGAAAAATGCACCCGATAGCACAGTGGCTGGCGATGTTTCAATTGCTGCCATGGCCACACAGCCTGCGGGATACAGTGCATACTCTCTAACCATGCCCGACACATCGTTTTATGCACCTAAAGAAATTTATCGAAATCAGAAGGTCGTGGACAATCAGCGTCTGATGCGAGGGTTAACTCGCGGTAGTGATAGTCTGCACGAACAAATGATGGAACAACAGTATCCCATAACAAAATAACAAGGAGCGGATCATGACAGAAGAAATCAAAGATGTCAATGCAAAAATTGACCAAGCAGAAGCAGCAGTAAAGAAGTATGCCAGCAAGGACACTGTGATCAGTATCGGCGGTTATGAATTTACACCTGCCAAACTCATGGTGGCTGCTACCATTGTGAGTTCCACCCTGGGTGGTCTGTACGGCTGTTTTGAGGTCTACAAAGATTACATGGGCATGAAGAAAAAAATTGCCGAGTATGCGGCACCAGATCTGTCAGGGTTCGACAAGCGACTGGCTGTGATTGAAGAAAACAGCCAGAAATCCAGTGACTACACTCGAGATATTAAGAATGATCTTAAAAATGATATCCGTCGCAATGAGTCAGTGACTGAACAAGTGGAGCGCAGTGTCAAGCAGGCTCAGCGCGAAACTGAACAGGAAATGCGTCAGGCCCGCAAGGACATACGTGAAGATCTGGACAAAGCTCGCGGTGAAGTCACAGCCATTCGCAGAGAGATGGCCGATGCGCGTCGTGACATCAGTCGGGAAGTCGAGCAGATGAAGAAGGAAGTAGATTCCAAGATCCAAAAGGCCATGGACAACCCCTTGGCCAACCGATGATTTTTTAGTTCAAACAAATAAATAATAATACATTTTAAAAAGGATTTTCAATCATGGCAAAACGAGAAGATTGGATGCAAACAATGTGGAGACCAGCCATGGGCTGGTTATATATGCTGATCTGTTTCCTGGACATGGCGGTGTTCCCAGTGTTGTGGACGCTGTGGCAGGGGTGGAATCATGTGCCAATCACTCAATGGAATCCGCTAACACTACAAGGTGCGGGTTTATTCCACATTGCCATGGGCGCCGTTCTGGGTATTGCAGCATTTGGTCGTACCCAGGAAAAACTGGCAGGCACTGCAGCTAACCCAACAGCAACAGCGCAAACCATGACAACCAATACCATTGGTGTTCCTGGCGGAATGGGCGGTGGGTTTGGTGGCAGTGTTGGTGGTTTTGGTGGCAGTGTTGGTGGTTTTGGTGGCAGTACTGGTGGTTTTAATTCCCCAACACCTGCTGCAACTGGGGGCTTCAACACTGGTTTTAACAGTGCCGATACCAGCACTGGGTTTGGATCGGACTCGGCTAATTTGGGCGACGCTCCTCCACCCAGACGAAGAAAAATAACTTAATAATAGTCGAAAAGTCAGAGTAAATAAAAAGGTAAGCATGTTTGACAGCTTACCTTTTTGTTTATATAATATTAAGACCATGCAAGACTTATATCAGATACTGGGCGTAAATAAAAACGCCACCGAAGAAGAAATCAAACAGGCCTACCGAAAGTTGGCCATGAAGCACCACCCAGATCGTGGTGGTGATGAAAAACAATTTCAAGAAATTAAAAATGCCTATGAAGTTCTGAGTGACCCTGTCCGGAGACAACAACACGATAACCCCGGCCCATTCCACCATCATCACGGCAACCATGAGCACAGTCATTTTGAATTCCATTTTGGCGGAGGTGGTCCACAGGATATCTTCGCACAGTTCTTTAATCAGGGGTTTGGGGCACATCCTTTCCAAAGACAACCAAGAAAAAACAAAGATCTCAGAGTCAGACTGGGAGTTGACCTTGCCAGTACACTGCAGTCACAGGAAAAAACCATCAGTGTACAGACCACCAAGGGGGATAGATTTACAGTGGATGTGAGTATTCCCCGTGGTATTGACGATGGAACAACTATCAAATTTTCTCAGCTGGGAGATAACTTTTTTGACACATTAACAAGAGGCGATCTATACGTCATAATTTCAGTTAATCCAGATCCCAGATATGAAATCGCCGGCAACAATCTCGTCACTCAGGTGGAAATTGATTCCCTACAGGCCATGCTGGGTTTGGAAACACAGGTCACTGGAATCGATGGCAGAGTATTCGCCATCCGAATACCACAGGGGTGCCAGTATGGAACAAGACTTGGGCTACAGGGGCAAGGCTTGTATCAGTTGAACAGCCATATTCGAGGAGATTTAATCGTTGATATAAGAATTAAAACACCTGTGTTAAATGAAAAGCAGTTGGAGCTTCTTAGACAATTGCAGACCACGCTGTAAATAGTATTACCCTTACAAGGAACCAACGAGTAACATGCAATCAAATCCAGAAATTGAAAAGATCATCAGTAACGCTTGCGAAATCGCCACCGGTTATAATCACAAATATGTAACACTGGAACATCTGTTGGCAGCATTGGTGGAGTTTCCCAACTTCAATAGTTTGCTGACAAAATTTGGCGTTGAAGATGACGAACTGCTTCGAGACATATATGATTATCTGGGCAAACAAGATCATCTGATTAAGCCCGAAGATGATCAAACAGCGCCACAAAAAACACACAGTCTGGAACGTGTGTTTAACCGAGCATTCACTCAGGTGTTGTTCAGTGCCCGAGATCAAATGGAGCCCATTGATTTGTATCTGAGTATCTCTCAGGAGCAACAAAGCCACGCGGCTTACTTTTTACTCAAGTGGGGCGTGGAACGAAAGAATTTCTTTGAATTTTATCAGAAAAAGACCAATGTGGTGGCCCGAGGTAAAAATGGTAAACCCAAGGCCGAATATGCTGACAAGATCCTGACCGAACACTGCACTAATCTCAACAGTCTGGTGGTGGAAGGTAAAATTGACCCAGTGATTGGGCGTGAATACGAATTGGAAGAAATTGCTCAGGTTCTGGCCAGACGCAGCAAGAGTAACGTGCTGATGATTGGTGATCCTGGCGTGGGCAAGACTGCCATCGCCGAGGGGCTGGCCTACAAAATTGTTCACGGTGCTGTGCCTGAATATCTCAGAAGCTATACCGTGTACAGTCTGGAAATTGGAAGTTTGCTGGCTGGCAGCAAGTACCGCGGTGAGTTTGAAGAAAAACTCAAGGATGTGTTGGCTGCACTGGATGAAAAGGGCAACACCATCCTGTTCATTGACGAAGCGCATCAGATGCGTGGTGCAGGTGCCGGCAACAGCAGCAGTGTGGACTTTGCCAACATGATCAAACCTGCATTGTCCCGTGGCAAAATCAAAGTCATTGCCAGTACAACATTTGAAGAATACACGCAGAGTTTTGAAAAAGATCGTGCACTCATGCGTAGATTCTACAAACTCAGCATTGATGAGCCCAGCCCCGAAGTGGCCAAGGACATCCTGTATGGACTGCGCATGCATTTTGAAAGGTTCCACGGTGGCACTATTACAGATGATGCCATTGAAGCAGCAGTGGATCTCAGTGTCAGATATCAAGCTGATCGACGTTTGCCAGACAAGGCCATTGATCTGATCGACATGAGTTGTGCTGTGCTTAAAATCAAGAACCCAGAGTTTGTGGTGGATAAATCCGTAATCACAGACACCATCAGTCGAGCCACCAAGATTCCCATGGAAAACCTGACAGATCAGAAGACTGTGGACAATCTGGCAAACATGGAATCAACCATCAAGGAACGTCTGTATGGACAAAACACTGCAGTGGACACTGTGTTAGACAAGATCTACGTGGCCAAGGCTGGTATGAAGGGCCACAACAAACCCGTGGGTAGTTTCTTGTTCCTGGGACCCACTGGCACTGGTAAAACTGAACTGGCCAAATTGCTGAGTGAAACCATGAACATGTCTCTGCTGCGATATGACATGAGTGAATATCAGGAAAAGCACAGTGTGGCCAAGCTGATTGGTGCGCCACCAGGATATGTGGGGTATGAAGACTCCAATCTGGCAGGCGGACTGCTGATCAGCGATGTTGAACGCAACCCCCATGCAATTATCCTGCTGGATGAAATTGAAAAAGCCCATCCCGACATCAGCAATCTGTTGTTACAAATCATGGACGAGGGTACCATTACTGCCAGCAATGGCAAAAAGGCCGATTGCCGCAATGCCATTGTGATCCTCACCAGCAACCTGGGCGCTGCTGACAACGAACTCAACAATATTGGTTTTGGTCGCAGTCTGGAAAAAACTGATCAAGATGATGAGGCTGTCAAGAAGTTCTTCAAACCCGAGTTCCGCAATCGCCTGGACGCAGTGGTCAAATTTGGCAAGCTGGACAAGATCTCCATGAAGAAGATTGTGGTCAAGTATCTGAACGAACTCAACAATCTGTTGGCAGAAAAGAAGATCAAAATCAGAGCCAGTGAAGAAATGGTGGACCATCTGGTTGCTGAGGGGTTTGACAATAAGATGGGTGCCAGACCCTTGGCCAGAAAGATTGATAGCCTGATCAAAGTGCCAGTGAGTAAAAAGATCCTATTCGAAAATGTCGAAGCAGGCAGCGTTATTGCAGTGGATTACCATGAAGAACAGGTTAAGTTTGTGGTGATCCCGCCAACTCCAGTTGACCTTTTGACCAACAAGACTGTTGATGAGCAGGGATTTATCGTATAGTATTATTTTAGTTGCCAGGCAGGCCCACTATAAATAGTAGTATATTATTTTAGGAGCCTGTGATGGCAAAATTACACGAAGAAGTGTTGGTAATTAAAGTGAGTAAACTGTTAAAGGACAGTGAAAGCACAGCAGAAATTATCAGCAACGAAGTATTACATAGTCTAGAAGAAGTAGTAGGCGAACTTGCAGGTGTAGGCACACTTGTAGAAATCGAAAGAGCATAATTTACATTTATTAAGAGAGAACATCAATGAGCAAGCAATCCAAGCGTATCAAGCCCAACCAACCACAAATGATTCAATCCATGCCAGCACAACCTGCTTACGATTTCAGCAAGGTGCATATTCACTTTGGTATTCCCTGCTACGGTGGACAGATTACTGAGCCCTGCTTTACCAGTTTCCTGCGTTTTATTCTGATGGCACAGAAGGTTGGCCTACAATGGAGTCTGGATACCATGGTCAATGAAAGCCTGGTAACTCGTGCCCGTAACAATCTCATGGCCAAGATGATGACCAATGAAAAAGCCACACACTTCATGTTCATTGATGCTGATATCCGTTTCCAACCCGAAGCCATTCTGATGATGTTGTCTGCTGACAAGGATGTCATTGGTGGCCTGTATCCCAAGAAGGCCCTGCCAATTCAGTATGTGATCAACGTGCAGCCCGGCACACAAATTATTAATGACGTATTTAAGGTGGACACCATGGGCACGGGTTTCATGATGTTCAAACGTCATGTTTATGAAAAGCTGTGTGCGGCTCATCCAGAATGCAAGTATGTGGACGATGTTGGCCTGGGCAAGCAATACGAACCCACCATGTATTCAATCTTTGACACTCTGATTGATGAAAAGGGTCATTATTTGAGCGAAGACTGGACTTTCTGCCGTCGCTGGGCCGCACTGGGTGGTGAAACCTATGCTCATGCCAAGGTACTGCTGAACCACAGTGGGCACTATGAATTTGCTGGCGATCTGAGTGTGTTGACTGGCAACAAAAATGTAGATCAAGGAGCAGAAGAATGAGCACAGAAACCCTAAATTTTAAAGTGACACTTAGTGGAACGTTCTGGGACAAACGTCCAAAGTTTTCAATCTGGATTGATGACACCAAAATCCAGGATGGGGAAATCACCAGTGCCGAGCATCAGACTATTGAATTTTCTCAGGAACTTTCCGAGACCGATCACCAACTCAAGATCAGACTAGAGAATAAAGAAGATACTGATGTTGTGCAGGAAAACGGAAGTATTATCAAAGACATGTTACTAAACATTGAAGATATCTCGATTGATGACATCCCCCTGGGACATCAACTTTGGAAATCCACATACTATCCTGACGAAAAAAAGATGTTTAATGGTGAAGAAATTGAATCAATATCTGGATGCGTAAATCTGGGCTGGAATGGTTCATATGTAGTAAATTTTTCCAGTCCGTTCTATATCTGGTTGTTAGAAAATTCATAAATTATATTTTTGGAAATAGTGTTTTGTGAGCATTAGAACTGTAAATTTAACTGTTGACGTGCACTTTGAAAAGCCGACAACACTCCCCCATCATGACATCATTTATAGAATCTATATTAATGAAGAATTATTAATCGAAAGATCCTGGATTTGGGATTATCAAACTTTTTTGAAAGAAAATATTTGTATTAATGCGGATTCTGACACAATTTATACTATTTTCCTTGACACTATTCTTTCTATTCCACGCAATTCCATAAAGTTTTCAGGGCTCACTTTCCAAAACCTTCAGATCACTAATGGAGAAATCAATATTGTGGATTGTAATCCACAGTCAATAACCTTCAAAATTTTATAAATACTTTTTTAAAGAAAGTATTATGAAAACTTCAGAATTTATCAAAGAAGCCTACGATCATGAAGAGTACAATGATGAGGCAGGCATGGTCAAAAGTAATATTCACACCATTGTGCGAGTAATGACACATCTTTGCAAGGAACTTAAAGACGATGAAAATATCCCTGAGTGGTGTCAAGAAAAGATTGCGTCGGCCAAAGGTATGTTGGTCAATGTCCGGGATTACATGATCAGTCAACATGAACAGGGCATACAGCCCACTGTTTCTGAAAATGCATCAGCCGGAGCAACTGCCTCTGGCGCTGTTGCCAGTGCACCCACTGCTGGAAAGAATGCTGGGACTTTATTTGGTGGTAGTTATCAACAGCCCAACAGTCCTTTTAAACGGAAATCCACAAAAAAAGAAAGTGTCATTAAGAGATAAATTATGAATATGCGCCAATTACTAGCAGCCATGGATAGGGTCACTGATAACCCTCAATCGGTGCCCCAGCAGGATAATTTACTCCGAGATCTGAGCGAAACAGCGGCGGATATGGACATCGAGTGGCAACTCAGAGAAATGTGGCAGCAATTTCAGGAAGATGATCTGGGCACAGCGGCCAAACGTCCCAGTCGTAAAGGCAGTCGCCATGCTCGTGGGCATGAGCCACTGCCACAATATAAAAAAGTCAGTGAAATGGGAGCAAATAGTGCTGCGACCACCAAACCCAACCCGGTGGCGGCTACAGCCAACCCCAATGCTGATCCAGCTTATAAAGCAGCCATGACTGCGACCAGTGCCATCAAAAGTGCCACAGGCAGCACAGCATCAACAGCCAATTTGGCTCGAGCACTGGATTCAGCCAGCCAGGGCAAACCCGTTGCTGCTGCCGATGCCAAGGCCGTGGAACCAGTCATGGACATTGTCAGCAAAGCAGCAACCAACCCCCAGCTGGCCAATCAGTTTAAAACATTGGCACAGCAGGCCAAGAACATCAAATAATTACTCGTCTGAAGACTCGTCGGGCACCTGGAAGACTTGTCGTAGTTCCTGATCCAGCGTTCGAATAAACTTCTTGACTGCCATCATACTCTTGAGTGGCCTGGTACTTCGACGATCGTCAACATAGATCACAAACTTTCCAGCAGTGTCTTTCTTGACCTGGATATTAGTGGCATTGTCAGGACCAATGACATCTGAATAGATGGATTCTGCATCACTCAGAGTGTCAAACCCCAGCAAAATGCTGTCACCACTGCGACCAATCTTGACCAATTTCTTGGGAAAAATTCCACTGGTGTTGACCTTGCGCATGATCAAGGCTGCAATCCGGACATTGTTTTCTGTGACCTGAATCAGCCCTTGCTCGTCAACGACAAAGTCTTCACCCTCAAATGGTCCGGCGAAAGGATCTGACACCAGATTGACCACGTGTTCCATAGTATAATCCATAATTTAGACTCAAATAGTAATTGGGGATTGTAATAATACACTATGATGTAGTTGTTGTCAACCCATCTGTCAGGATAAATATTAAATAGATTAAATTAAGGTGCTCCAGAGTAATATGCCAGTAAAAAATCAGACCATCACGCAAATCAAACCCGGTGTATATACCTTTACAGTTTCCCCAGGAATCAGCCAGATAGATATAGATCTGTGGGGCGCTGGCGGTGCTGCTGGCAGTGCGGGCCAATCCACACAAGTTGTCACAGGCCAACAACAGGTTGGTACCCGAGTGTCAGGACAACGAGTAGTGGGACAGCGTGTCGTGGGACAACGAGTCGTTGGACAACGGCAGGTTGGGCAAAATCAGGTGGGGTTTTCCACACAACAAGTCCTGGTGTCAGCCGAAGTTCCTACCATCAATGTCTCTGCAGGCAGTCAGTCATTTTCATCAAGTGGGAGTTTTACACTTCCATTGGGCGTTACCAATTACAGCATATCTGCCGGTGGCGGTGGTGGTGGCGGTGGTGGTGGACACAGTGCCACCACCTGTGGTGATAGATCTGGCCATCACGGAGGAACTGGTGGTGCGGGCGGAAGTTTTTCTTACTCTTATACCAGTCCACCCACACAGTCCAATTCAATAGATTTCACAGTGGGTCAGGGCGGTGCGGGCGGTACTGGTGGTGAATCAGGAAGCTCTGGTGGGTCAACTGTTGTGTTAATTAATGGCACAACTGTGGGCACCGCAGCAGGGGGTGGCGGGGGCACTGGTTATCCGTATGCTGGTGGCAAAGTCACCAACGGGGCTGCTGGCGCCGGCGGTGGTGGTGGCGCTGGTGGCGCCTATGGCCTTGGTGCCAGCAAAGGTGCTGATGCCAGTGGATCACCTGGTGGCAATGGTAGTGTCGGCATCAGTTGGGGTGCATCAAACATTCCAGGATCCCCAGCAGTGTATCGAACTGAAACCACTCCAGTGTATGAGCCAGTATTTGAGCCTGTTTACGAAAACATTCTAGAAAATATTTACCAAGACATTATAGAAGCAGTATATGCGCCAACCTACGCCACTGTGCCTGGTGCCCCAGGTGCAGCTGGCGGTCCGGGGGGTTATGCTGCAGTTTCATTAACCGTTGAGGTGGGTGATCAGATAATTGTTGTGGTGGGTGACAGTGGTCGATCTGCCCGAGGCGGCGCCAGCACATACTCAACTTTTAATTACAGTGGTGGTAGTTCGGGCGCACCCATCAAAGGTGGAGCAGGTGGCGGTGGCGGTGGTGCCAGTTTTGTCCTGTTGAACGGCAATGTGGTGGCTGTGGCTGCCGGCGGTGGCGGTGGTGGTGGCGGCGGGGGCGGAGACAGACCCGAAGACCGACTGCCTGGTCTGGCAGGGCTTCCTGGAACCAATAATGGATTGGGCGCTGGCATACCAGGCCTTGGGCAGAATTCAGCCGCTGGCGTTGCCACTGGCGGTGCTGGTGGCGGTGGTTACTGGGCTGGGTCTGCCGGCACTTCTGGTAAGTCTGGCACTGGTGGCAGTGGTGGGACCAACTATGGCAAAGCCGTTGATTCAGGAACCAGCACCGCACCAGGTGGGCTGACTTTGGACAGCTACCCCAAACAAAATCCTGGATACGCTGGGAATCCAGGTGCTGCGGTAATAAGCATATATAAATCATTCAGTCTGGCGATTAAAAACTCCAATCAATGGAAAAGAGCCGACCGTGCCTGGGTCAAAATCAGTGGCCAATGGAGAGAAATTTACAATGGATGGACCAAGGTCAATGGGGTCTGGAAGGAAATTGCATACAGTTCAGGACCCGTGGCCGCTCAACCTACCTATCAACTGACCGCCGACCGAGCCGCAGTAAACGAAGGCAGCACAGTGGAATTTAGATTGACAACCACTGGCGTTCCGGCCGGCACACAAATCGCTTATTCAGCCACGGGGATCGCCGCCAGTGATCTGACATCAGGAACACTATCTGGTTCGTTTATTGCGGGTTTAAGAGAAACAACATCTTTTGGAATCAGAGCCAATCAGACCACCAATGGACCCAGAACATTGACTGTTGTTCTGGATGGTTCCAGGGCCACAGGCAGTTGTATCGTCAATGACACTTCAAGAACTCCCACATATGGAGTGACTCCTGGTACCATCAGTGTCAACGAAGGTAGCAGCCTGACATTTAATGTGTCGGGATCAGACATCACAGATGGCACATACTATTGGACTATTACCAATGCTGGTGATTTTGGCACAAGGTCAGGGGCTGTCATAATTACAAACAATACTGGATCTTTTTCAGTCACACCCACTACCGATTCCACCACAGAAGGTGCAGAAACATTTACTGCATCTCTGAGATCCGGCAGCACGTCTGGGCCAGTTTTGGCAACAAGTGCAACAGTGACTATACTGGACACCAGTGTCACTCCTGTGCCCCCACCTCCGGTGCCCCCACCACCCGAACCACCGCCACCACCTCCGCCAGCAGCCGCATATCAATTAAGCAACAGTGTGGCATCGGTTAACGAAGGTGGAGTGGTGATGTTTACATTGGTGACTCAAAATGTCTCTGATGGAACGCAGGTGCCTTATACCATATCAGGTGCCGGCATCACCTCTGATGATTTCGATTCTATGCAAGTGAATGGATCCAGTATATCCACAGCCTTGACTGGCAATTTCATTATTCAGAATGGTGTTTCTACTCTGAGAGTGGTGGTTGCCAATGATCTGTTGATTGAAAATTCAGAAACATTTACGGTGGCATTGGACAATGGGCTCAGCAGTGTCTCAGTGTCAATTGTCAACACCACCAGATCAGAACCACAAAGTCTGACATTTTCATACTCTCCTAATGTTCAGACCTGGACTGTGCCAGTGGGAGTGACCAGTGTCAACGTAAATCTGACTGGTGGTGGTGGCGGTGGTGGCGGGTCAGACAGCAGCGGTAGAGGATATCCAGGAGCTGCTGGTGACCGTGTGGCAGGAACCTTGTCAGTAGCGCCTGGTGACACACTCACCATATATGTTGGCGGTGGTGGTGCTGGTGGACTTAGTGCTCAGCGTGGGACCGGCGCTGGTGCTGGTGGTGGCGTCGGAATTTTTG
>Ga0214923_10000329_pt1 | contig 73040 bp, 66 predicted proteins | sample LL1510_MetaG_FD_177993 | JGI IMG/M metagenome (GOLD analysis project Ga0214923, IMG submission 177993) | Freshwater microbial communities from Lake Lanier, Atlanta, Georgia, United States - LL-1510 | ecosystem: Environmental > Aquatic > Freshwater > Lake | place: USA: Georgia | collected...
CAGCTTTCGGCGGTTCCATATCCGTACTGTCAGTGGGATTGATGATTATGCTTCATTGCGTGAGATTGTTGCTCGCCGCTATAAAGAGACCACTGATTTGCCCGATTTAATTGTGATTGATGGCGGTAAGGGCCAGTTGAACGCTGTGCAAGATCTGTTTGCACAGGTGCCGTTTGTCTGCCTGGCAAAACGTGAAGAAACCATTTTTTCGAACAACATTCCCGAGGGTCGCAAGCTTGATCCGAGCAGCTATGTCGGACAAATGCTGATTGCCTTGCGTGACTATGCCCACCACTTTGCTATCAGCTTTCACCGCTCGCTGGCATCGCCACTCAAAGAATGAGCTTGAGCGCGTTGATGGAGTGCGTCATGCACATCAGCAAAGACGGACAGCCAATCGCCCGGCTTTGGTTGTCTAAAGAGGCGCAGCGTAGGGTACCACACGGAAGTGGCGTTATCATCTAAGGGCAACCATTCTTCTTCCACTTCATAAGGCATGAGCCCCCATACGGGGACGCCCAGCGCGCCTGCCAGGTCAACAGCTACTGATTTCACTGCAACCACCATGTCGCACTGCACGATGTCTTCGGCTAGTGTATCAAGCCCCATACCCGTTTTGTCTGTGTCTAGCGGCTTAATCACCACGCCAGGCAGAGCTGCCAATTCGTGAAACAAAGAAGCGGCTGCAAAGCGGGGCGCCTTGGCGCCATGGTGAGCGACATCCTGCAGGTAAAGGCCGACCACTAAGGCATCATGAGTAGGTTGTTTTTTTGGCGCTGCGGCTGGTAAGTGAAGGTATGCTTGGGGCCGTGGCATAGTTTCATAATCAATCCTCAGGAGCGCGGGAACGCTGGTCAGTGGCACATAGTAATCCACCGGGTGGCGCAGGAGGGACGTGTTCTCATCAAGAACATTAATCCCCAGGTGAGCCTTCTGCAGCAGTGTACGCAATCTTGCGGGCGCATCAAACGATACCATGCCGCCTCGCTGACGCAGAAGCGGTAAGAAGCGCAAAAAGCGTATGGTTTGTTCTATGCAGGTGGGAGCTGTTACCAGAATGGAGCGTCCGCGCAAATCTTCGCCTCGCCACGCAATTGCTTCGGAAGGGAGTGGCAGTGCCGTCTGATTGTTTAAGACGTCAGGCCGATTTGGTGGTGCTGCCGCAAGCAAGGAAGCAAAATAGGTTTGTAGAGCACCATTGTTGTTGCCAGCACGCTGGTAGTAGGTAACGAGCTGACGGTAGGTGATAATATCGTCCGGCTTGTGTTTAATTGCTTGTTCTAGATTGTAAATGGCTGCTGCAAGGTCCCCCCTAGCGGATGCCATCCTAGCCAGATCGGTCAGAACCTTGCATAAATCTTCAGCGCATTCATCGCGTGAATAGCTGCGCTCATCCATTGAGGAATAATTCTGGATGCTGAGCCACCAGATACTCCCGGCAAATCCCAGCGAAAGTACCAGGATTGACTGCGGACGGAACTTCATAGCGCAACCTAACGCCTTGATTACTGCTGGTTAAACAATTCCTTAATCGTTGCAAGTGAGCCGGTGAGGGCACTTGCCTCATAAGGGACCAGAATCATTTTACCATTTTTGTCGTGTGTAATCTCTGGCAGCGCCTTGATGTACGACTGTGCGGTTAGGTACGGCAGGGGATTAGCGCCCGGCATTGCTTTTTGCACAATTTGAATTGCCTGTGATTCAGCGTTAGCCAAAATTTCCCGCGCTTCAGCCTCGCCGCGTGCACGTTTGACGCGCGCTTCGTACTCGCCCTCAGCTTCCAAGATGGATGCTGCTTTGTGGCCTTCAGCCTCTAAAATGAGCGCACGGCGGTCACGTTCCGCACGCATTTGCTTTTCCATTGCTTCGCGAATGTCGGCAGGAGGGGTTACTTCTTGTAGCTCAACGCGGTTGACTTTGACGCCCCACTTGTAGGTAGCGTCATCAAGCACGTGTTGCAACTTTTCATTGATGCGGTCACGTGAGGTAAGCGTCTCATCAAGGTCCAGGGAACCAATGATGTTACGCATTGTGGTTTGCGCAAGCTTTTCAATTGCCTGTGGCAGATTAGCTACTTCGTAGACTGCTGCCTTGGGATCAGTAATTTGGTAGTAGAGCAGCGCGCTGATTTCCATGGTCACGTTGTCGCGCGTGATAACATTTTGCTTAGGAAAGTCGTAGACCGCTTCCCGTAGGTCGATGCGCTCCAGCATTTCATTGAAGCGATAAGCGGCTTTGCCCTTGGCGTCTTCTTTAACAAAGGTCCAGAGCACCGTGCGAGGGCGGTCAATGAAGGGGATAACAAAGTGTATACCCGCTTCCAGCATCGCATGGTAGCTACCAAAGCGCTCGATGATAATCACCTCAGCTTGGCGAACCAAGTACGTTGCTCGCAGGAGCGTAGCCACCAAAAAGAGCGCCAAAATAACGAAAAATACCAAAAACACTATTAGAAATTCGAATTGCATCATGATGCTCACTCAACTACAAGCATATTGCCATCTACTGCTACAACACGCACTTTATGCGATTTTTCAAGTATAGAAGAGCCTTTGGTAATTGCAACCCATTCCTCTCCCTTGATTTTTACACGTCCAGGACGATTGCTTGCGATGGGGAGAATAACGGTTGCCTGTTTGCCAATAAGCCCGTGCACATTACTGCGATAAGCCTCATGGCGCGCAGGCTTTGCAAAAATCAGCCACAACGCGGCAAAGCTGAGCCCTGCTGCGCCGACGGCAATCCAGCACTGCCAAAATAAGGCTATTTGAAAATAAGCGCCAGCCGCTGCAGCACCGCAGCCCAGCGCACACGACACAAAGCCCAAAAAGCCTGGCATGTGGAGTTCAACGACCAGAAAAAGGATGCCAATAACAAGCCAGCCATAACAAAGTGCTGTAGAAATGTGTTCAAGCATGCAATGTACTCCCAGATAAGCAAAAAAGAGCTTCTATTCTACCAGGAGAGGCGATTCTGTCGACTTGATGGCCAAAAAGCAAAGATAATTGGATTATGCCTAAAAACAAGGCGCTGCTTCACTCCAGAAGCAGCGCCGGTATGAAAAAGGAAGCGGGCTTTATTGCATGCGGCAGAAAACGACACCATCTCCTCTACCAGCAGCTGCTGGTGGATGAAGACGCTTTGTTAGGTAATCCATAGGTGCGAATGCAGTCCCTACCAATGCCCAGTCTGCTTCGCTCATGCTTTCCGCAGGCTGAGATGCTTGAGCAAAGGCACTGTTCGCGAGCATATGGGTTGCTCGGAGAAGGGCCACCAAGGCGGAGGGGGCTTCAGCCTCCATTAATCGTTTCGCATTCGCAATATGTTCTTCTTTAAGAAACGTGCTCTCCTGTACTTCAGCCATCAGCTCCTTTGCCTTTTCCAAAACGGTGCGCACGTGCTCTTGGTTGATGACCGGGAGCGCCGGACAATTAGCGAGGGACCACAAAGAATTATGCCAGTCTATGAATCTATCTCTTAGAGCAGGAAGCGCCGTTTCAGCCTCAGGATCAACAGCGGTAAGCAGGACTAGGGTGCTATTCAAGAGGTTGTTGAGCGCCATTTCAGGAGTGATTACTTCAGCCTCTTCTGCGGCTACTACCTGTGCGTCCGCAGCAGCATGGAGCGCAGGTGCGGCCAGGATGAGGGCGAGGGAAAGAGGTAGGTGTTTTGTGATCATGCAAAATTCCTTTGTGATGATGGTTTTTACTGGATGGAGCAGCCTTGTGGCACTTATAGCCTGATAATAAAGTTACCAGGTAGGATGGCAACAGGCCCCCACGGGGTCATCACAAAAATAATGTCGTCACTGGCGGTAGGTTGCACTGGTGGATGGATATCGTCATGCAAAACCATGATAGGCGTTATTGCTGTTTTTAGAAGAGCAAGGTCAGCTCTTGCTAAGCTGCCGGCATATGCTTTATTAAACGCGTCCGTGATAAGTGCGTGTGTAACTTGCATCAAGAGGAGGGCAGAGCAGTCCTTGGGGGACTCTATGCCGCTGGCAAGAGCTCTTACCATGCCCTCTTTCATCTTATCTAGAACGCTATCATCAAACAAATCGAAACGTGGAGCTTGGTAAACGCTGCTCCATAGGGCATTTGCTTGGCGCAAGAGAGGAGTAGTGGTAGTGCGAGGAATAGCAGGCAGTGGTTTGACTGCAGCGAAGCACTCCAAGGCATCGCGAAAGTTGATGAAGACTCTTCGTAGGTTTGGCAGCGTGAGTTTCCGTTTGGCCGACAGTGCATCGAGGACTATTTTTGTGCATTTCACGAGCCGTTGTTCTGCGGGCTCGAGTGTCGCAACCTCTTCTGCAGCGTCCACCGCGAGGTCTGCAAAGGCTTCTTCAAGGCCCGTTGTGCGTGCGTCATCAGCGGCATGGAGCGCAGGCGCGGCCAGGATGAGGGCAAGGGAAAGGGCTATCAGTTTTGTGTTCATGGGGAAATCCTTTTTGAGGAAATTTTGCTGAATAGGGTAGTCCTAAAACTCCAGCGTTACTACGTGCATTGTTCCATCTGGCATCGGCATTATAACAACTGGCACGGCGGTTATCGGTCTCTCCAGACGCTCCACCAGGTTCAGGTAGGGGTCGTCAGCAGTTTGTAGCAGTTTCACAACAGCCTCCTCTTGAGACGCTTTTGTTAAGGCATCCCATGCGACGACCCGCGTTGCTTGGATCAGAAGGGGGAAAGCATTTCTTTCCCTTTCAAGGGGGTTTATCGCGCGCTCACTCAGGTAAGTTGCTTCGTCTTCTAAAAAAGAGTCTGTATCAACAGAGCTCATCAGCTCTTTGGCTGTGTCCAGAAGCTCAAGCGATTGATCGCGGTTTATCGCAGGAAGTTGCTTAAGCGCTGCAAACTTCTGCAGAGCATTGCGCCATGCCGTGAATGAGCTTCTTAGGTCAGCAAGCGTCGTTTCAGCATCATGATCAACAGTGGCAAGCAGGACGCGGGTGCTATTCAAGAGGTTGTTGAGCGCCATTTCAGGAGTGATTACTTCAGCCTCTTCTTCAGCGTCCACCGCAAGGCCTGCAAAGGCTTCTTCAAGGTCCGTTGTGCGTGCGTCATCAGCGGCATAGAGGGCAGGCGCGGTCAGGATGAGGGCAAGGGAAAGGGCTATCGGTTTTGTGTTCATGGGGAAATTCTTTAGTTATGATGTTTTTTACTGGATGGAGCAACCAAGCATTATCCTGCCATCAGGAAGGAGGTGAGCTGGTCCCATATTGGTCATTATAACAACGCTACTCACCGGTGGATGGATGTCGTGAAGCAGAGCACTTATAGGTGCGAAGGCGGCCTCTAGAAGATTGTGGTCCTGATCTGTTAAGCTGCCGGTAGATGCCTTATTAAATGCGTCCCAGATAAGTACGTGTGTAACTTGCATTAAGAGGACAAAAGTGCAGTCCTTGTGGCAGTTCGTACATGGCTGTATGCCTCTGGCAAGGGCTCTTGTTATATTCTCTTTCATCTTATCTAGAACGCTATCATCAAACAAATCGAAAAGTGAAGCTTGATCAATTCTGCTCCATAGGTCGTTTGCTTGGCGCAAGAGAGGAATAGTGGTAGTGCGAGGAATGGCAGGCAGTGGCTTGACTTCAGCGAAGCGCACCAAGGCATCACGAAAGCTGATGAAGACTCGTCGCAGGTTTGGCAGCGTGAGTTTCCGTTTGGCAGCCAGTGCATCGAGGACTATTTCTGTGCACTTCACGAGCCGTTGTTCTGCGGGCTCGAGTGTCGCAACCTCTTCTTCAGCGTCCACCGCAAGGCCTGCAAAGGCTTCTTCAAGGCCCGTTGTGCGTGCGTCATCAGCGGCATGGAGGGCAGGTGCGGCCAGGATGAGGGCAAGGAAAAGAGGTAATCGCTTCACATGCATGATTTTTATCACAACAATCCTTTCATAAATGAGTGCGGTTTAAAAACGAGCAGGATGATAGCATTCTACCCAGTTGATAGCAACTGCAAGATTCTTGGGTTGACCGGGCCAAGCATCAATAGATGTACTTGGTAAATAAGATAAGGCGCTGCACCACCACTCAAGCAGCGCCTTTATTGAACGGGCCTAAAGGGATCATTGAATAGAGCAACGGGAAGCGGAATTTCGCAAGTATTGATAAACAGCTCTTAGCACGGCTCCTAGTAGACTGCGGTTATCTAAATTCACCGACAGCTTGAATGCGCGAGCAAACAGTGCGAACTGTTCCTCAGTAAAATTGTCTTTAAAGCTCCTGGTATTTATTCCGCCAGAGGCTTTGTAAAAGGCATCTATCATGAGTGCAAAGATTGCTGCATTTAGGGCCAGGAAGGCTGCGTGTTTTTCGGCCAGGGCAACAATCGCTCTTTCGCCTTCTGTTGATCTGTCAAGTGTTTGCTGCATAACAGCCTGGATACGTTCCATGCTGTCCGTATCTTGAGTTATTTTCTCGCATTGTGGCTCATCATAGATTCTATTAAATATTGCTCTTGCTTTGCCCATAAGCTTAGCCGTTTCTCTTAGTTCAACATCCACTGCAATAGGCTTTGTGGTTGTTGCTGTAAAGACTTCCAAGGCATCTAAATATTGATTGAATGCTTGGGTCAGAAGAGGCGGCGTACTATTTGCAGAGAGCGCATCCAGCAGCCTGTTTGCTTGCGCAACAAGGGCTGCTGTGTTGTCCTTGGGGAGGAGTGGAGATGCATCATCAGCAGCATGCAGTGTTGGGAGGGCCGTGATAAAAGCAAACAAAAGGGAAAGACAGGGGGCGTGGCGGATGTTCATCGAAAAAATCCTTCTTTAGATTAAAAGATTAAAAACGATAAGAACAAGATGATTATTGCACTAACTAGATACCACGTGCTTTTACCCGAAGCAAGCGAGAATTCCTTTTGATAAGGGTTCAATGAGGTCTTGCCATTGGTCGTCGCGGTGGAGGCCAACTTCGACACACAGTGCTGGCGCGGCTATGCCGTGCAAGTTTATGAGTGGTAAACCAATTACCTTTGGTCCTATCAACCAACTCTGCAAAGAAGAGAGCTGATGAAGTATGGTAGCGCCATACTGCTTACTTTGCCCGACAAAGTGGCGATGTGCTTGGTCAATCGAAACAAAGCAGGGTGTTTCTTTGGGTTGTTTTGCATTATCCAGTATGCTGTCGATCATCATATAATAAAGAGTGACGCGCGGCTTTTCGCTGGTCTCTTTGTAAAATTGGAGCGAGATAAAGAGCGCTGCGTTGCTGCGATTAGCAAAAGAAGCATTCTGTAGCGGAACAATTTCTTCTCCCGGTGCGCGCGTGAGCAGAACGCGGATGTCATCATGCTGCTCGAGGTTGCGTTTGAGCGCCTGAGCACACTTAAATGTTTCTGCTCGTTCGTAACCGTGATGCAGCTGTCTTCCTGGCTGTTTTGCATGACCAGCAGGATCGATCATGATAGTTTTGATGCGCGCAGCAGTGTATACTGGCGCACAGAAGGCCCAGGAAATGACGACCGTGAAAGCAACAACAAAGTTCATGGTTGGCAACAAGGCAAATGGAACGTATTCTTCAACACACTTTTCTCCGCCAGCATACCATAGTAAGCTTAAGTATGCAGATTTTTTCGTAGGGGGGACAAAAATGCATAAGCCAACATCCGCATTCGTAGAAAATGTACGCATATTTATTGAATTACTGCGTCGTGACTTGATTATTATTCGGCGAGAATTTTTTGGCGATTTGATCAATGCTATCACCTGGCCGCTTGCCAACGCAATCACGTTCGGCTTAGTGTTGCCATCGTTTGGCATGGATCGCGCCTATGGTAGTTTTCTGCTCATCGGCGCGCTAGCAACAACTTTTTTCTATCTTTCCGTAAGCCTTGCGGAAGATTTAGTCAATGATTTTTGCGGTCTGCGGAGCATCGATTTTTTGGTGATTCTGCCTGCCTCGCGCTACTGGCTTATTCTAGTGCAGCGTGTGTGCTCCTTTGCGGTGCATGCCACCGTAGTGTCGGTGCCGCTGATACCAATCGGCAAGCTCCTGCTGGGAGATCGCATGGATCTTTCCCACTTTTCGACGATCAAATTTATGCTGATCATGCTCCTTTCAGCCATGTTTTACGGCTTTTTTGCGCTGTGGCTTGCTTCGTGGATTCCTAACAGCCGCCATTTCATGAGCGTCTGGCGGCGCGTTTACACGCCCTCACAGCTCTTGGGTTGCTATTGGTTTTCGTTTGCCATGGCGTATGAGGTGTTTGGGTTCAAAGCCTACATTACGCTCCTTAACCCCCTTACCTACATGTGTGAAGGGGTGCGCAGTGCGGTACTGGGTGGAGAGAAGTATCTTAATTTTTGGCTGGTCTTAGGACTTCTAGCCGTATACACGGGCCTTTTTGGGATCTATGCAATGCGCAAGCTCAAGCGGCGCCTCGATCTGCTGTGACAAATGCGTAGAGACGCTTGGTCTGAGCATTGGTCCTATCAATAGCTGCATTCAGTGCACGGTGTATAGCATCGCTGCAGTACACAGGTTTAGAAGGGACAATGACTACAGGGAAAACCTCTATGATTGCAAGCGCGCTAGCGGCCAAGGTGAGTTTGATGCTTTCGCGCGAAGCAAGCAGGATTTCCCACCGGCGCACCTTCCACAGATCAGGCCGCTTAGTTTTGAGCAGGTCGCAACTGACAGCGGTCAAGCTCTTCATCAACTGAGCAAGGCGCTGGGGTAGGGGGCTTTCAGAAGCCGTTTCCACACAGAGGATCTGGTCGACGGCAGTGCTCCAACTGGCCAGTTGACCGGTCGTATAAAAAACCTCGTTAGCGGGATCACCGATCGGGCTTTGATCAAAGGGACACGCGCTCACCTTCAGCCAGGTAGCGATAGATTGCAAGGTGTATGTAGCGCTTTGCAGTTGACTATTTTCTTCGGTATGCGTGCTCGCCGCGCTGAGTGTTAACCACGGAAGCAATAGAAAAGAAAATATAGCTGTTAGCGCGAAGCAGTTTTTACTTATCATCGCTTACACTCAGGCTAAGGCTTTTTAGGAGAGCTGCTGCTGCAGGATAATCACGCTCATGCAAATCAGTCCCCATGAGAGGGATCAAGGCCAACGCGGCTTTCAATACGTCTTTGACGGTAAAGTCTTTACCCCCTCTTCGTGAAGGCGCTGCAAGTGGTTGATTATGTTGGTCACAGCTGGTGGTTGCATTCCTAAGCGTGAGAAGAGTTTCTGCTAAGCGTTCATCAGACGTTGTGTGGACAGGTTTAGGTGATTCTGGCAGCATGGATGACCCTTGAGTAGGTTTCGGGGTTAGGCTTTCGAGCAACTCCGTCATGCGTTCTTTGCATAGATCAAGGTCATCGCACCGCAATTCTTCTTTTAACAAGCTCTCACAGGCATTTTGCCAGCGTGACATCCAGGTCGCAACAGTTGCTTTGTTGGGTCTCTCACTTTGGTTTGCCAAAATCTCTTTGTGTAAGGCTTGTAATTCTAACAAAACAGCACCCATTTCGGGTACCGCAGTCCTTGCAGCAAGCACATCAGCTGCTTGCGCACTATTACCTAAGAAATAGAGAGTAGCCACAATAGCAACCAGAAAGCGTTTCATACGGGTCCCCGCAAATTTGATGGTCGGACTAATGAACGCCGGCCATTCTAGTACGCCATTGCTTTCCTGTAAAGAATTGGATGGGTGTACGCTGCAGGCTGCAGGACGATCTACCACAACGTCAATAGTAGTATTGCTAAGCCAACAAACAGTACCCCGTCAAAGCGATCAAGTACGCCACCGTGTCCAGGTAGCAGCGTCCCAGCATCCTTTAGCCCTTCCTTGCGCTTGAGTAGGGACAAAAAGAATCCGCCTAGGAAGGAAACCGTGGTCATTGCTAGAGCGAATACTGTCAGCAGCACTTTGTTTGTAGCAAATGCAGCGTGGCTGAAGAGAATGATGCGAGGCAGTATGAACCAGCAAAGGGCAAGGGTGGCTGCAAAGCTGCCACCAAAACCTTCCCATGATTTGCCAGGACTGATGGTAGGGCACATTTTGTGGCGTCCCATCAGCTTACCGATTATGTACCCGCTCGTATCTGCACCCCAGGCAATCAAGAATGGGAGCAGAGGCAGGTAAAAATCAATGTGGTAGTAGTGATGCGTTAGCCACATGAGGGTGGCAAAAGGAAGTGTTGGATACAGCAGGCTGAAAAGCATCCGAGAGGGTCTATGAAGATCCACCAAGCGTGGCCATTCGTAGCACATGGTAATCACATAGAGCACCAGCAATGCGCAAATAAAAAGAAAGGAAGAATGAAGGTAGGCGCCGCCAAAGCTGATCACCAGAAGGGCTCCGGTAAGGGCACGTTTAATCAGCTCACTCAGCTGTTGATTTGGGATCATGGTGGTAGATAATTCGCCGCAAGCAAAGACCCTTGGCGTCGGCCTTGATCAGGGTTTGCTGTGGATTTGGGTTTTTCAATAGTTCCTGCAGGTAGTCTACGCCAAGATGCGGGCGTCGAGCAAGGTCTAGTGCATAGCCAATCATGCGCCTAATTTGAAAGCGCACAAAGGAGGGTCCTTTAATTTCAACAATGAGTGCGCCCCACCGGGGGAAGTGCTTGAGCTTGATAGCATCAATTGTTCTAACCGTATCCTTTGGGTTGTCACTATCGACCTTGCAGAATGAGCCAAAGTCGTGAGTGCCAACATAACACTGCAAGGCTTGGGCAAAGGTAGCAAGATTAACCTGGGGCATGAACTGGTAGTACCATCCAAAACGTTCAACAAACGGTAGAGGTTTTTTCAGAAAAAGGGTGTAGTAATAGGTTTTTTGTTTGACATTAACGCAGGGATGAAAGCCTGGATCGGAGGGGACAAGTGATCTGATAAAAATCCCCCGCGGCAGGCGAGCATTCCACGCGTGACGTAGCTGCTCCAGGTCTACCGTTGAGGGCAAGGCTGCCGCAAAGCGCGCAACCTGGCCAAGCGCGTGCACCCCCGCGTCAGTGCGTGAAGCTCCCAACAGGTTGATGGGTGTTTTCATCATGGAAAACCATGCCTCCTGCAAGGCGCTGGTGATGGAGCAATCTGTTGGCTGAATCTGCCAGCCATGAAAATCGGTGCCGTCATAAGCGACGACTATGGTGTAATAGGTTTTATCGTTCATACAAATGAAAAACCCCCATCCAGACGAACGTCACGGACAGGGGAAATGGAGGTTATCAAGGTTTTGGTTGAGGTTAACTTGCTCAACTCATGGATTAATCATACTTCCTCACCTTTGAAAATGCAACAGCTTTTTGAATGTTTTTGGCTGGCCCAAGAGGGTGCTCGAGGCGCATTTCAGGGAGGAATGCTATTTGTTTTGCCTGGTTAATTTATTTTCTATTTGAATTGTTCAATCTCTCGTAGGCAGCATTGACGGAAGCGATGAATGTTTCGATGCTGTGATGTTTTTCAGCATCTTGGCGAGCGGCTTTACCAAGTCGGTAGCGCAATCCTGGCGATGCCTGCAGTTGGTGTAATGCTGCTGCATAGTGCTCGGGCGATCGTTCTGTTACTAGCAAGCCATTTGTGCCTGGCGTGATTACGTCATGAGTGCGGGTAGGGCTCGTGGTGACAATAGGCAGCCCGCAGGCCATGGCTTCCAATAGCGCAAGCGAGAGCCCTTCAGAGTGTGACGACAGGGCGAAGCAGTCAAAGGACGCGTAAAAGCGAATGGCGTCGCTCCGAAGCCCCGTGACCAGGAGGTGCTCTGCCATCCCCAGGTCGTGAGCCAGGCGCACGAGTGCGGCGTGCTCTGAGCCATCACCGACCAGCACGATATATGGTCGGGGCTGCAGAAGGGCGCATGCCCGCAGGAGCAAGTCGTAGCCTTTAATCGGCTCAAGCCGGCCCACGGAACCAACGACAAAGCTGGTAGGGGGGATGCCAAGCTGAGCACGGGTAACTGGCTCAGCGTCCTGCACAGATTGTATGTCGATGGCATTGGGAATAGTCAGGAGGGGGACACCCTTCTGGGCGCGGATAATGTGCTCCCGGTAGGCTTGAGCAACAGACTCACTCACGGCAATGGTCAGGGTGCTCCAAGCGGCAGTGATGCGGTCCCCCCCGTTGCGGATACGGCCTTCTTTGGTGCAGTTGCCGTGCAGGTCGCTAACGACGGGGATTGCCAGGAGCTTGCCAAAGAGGCGACCAAGAATATTTGCAGACCAGAGCGCTGTGTGCAGGATGTCCGGCTGCATGGTGCGCAGCCAGCGGTATAGCTGCCACCAGGCATATGGGTCATAATGATGCACAAGGCCGGTGATGCGGTAGGTTGGGATGCCAGCTTGGTTAAGGCGTTGGCGGATGGGGCCATCATGAAAAAAGGCCACACACACGGTGTGGCCCTGTTGAGCTATGCGAGGAGCAAGCTGAGCAAGCGCGACCTCTGCCCCACCGATTTTCAAGCTGGTGATGCAGTAGGCGATGCGCATGGGATGCTTACTCGAGCGGATCGTTTGATGAACCGTTGTCCACGTCTTTTTCAATAAAAGACGTAAGCTTTTTGGAGCGGGATGGATGGCGCAGTTTACGCAGTGCCTTCACTTCAATCTGACGGATACGCTCACGAGTAACAGAGAAGTCTTTACCAACCTCTTCCAGGGTGTGCTCAGAAGCGACGTCGATGCCAAAGCGCATCTTGAGGACTTTTTCTTCACGCGGTGTGAGTGTTTTAAGCACTTCGCGGACTTTTTCCTTGAGGTCTTCGTTAATCACCGCATCAACTGGCGAGTATTCATTCTCGTCCTCGATGAAGTCTTTCAGGTAGGTATCATCGCTGTCCCCTACTGGCGTCTCAAGCGACACCGGCTCCTTAGAGATCTTGATGATGTTTTTGATTTTCTTCTCATCAAGGTTTAATTCCTTGGCAAGCTCTGTGTAACTTGGCTCACGACCTTTTTCTTGGACGTAGGTGCGGGTGATCTTATTGATCTTGCTGAGCGTTTCCACCATGTGCACTGGCACACGAATGGTACGTGACTGGTCAGCAATTGCCCGCGTGATTGCCTGACGGATCCACCAGGTTGCATAGGTTGAAAACTTGAATCCACGTTCGAATTCAAATTTTTCAACAGCCTTGAGCAAGCCAATGTTACCTTCCTGGATCAGGTCAAGGAAGTGTAAGCCCCGATTGATGTACTTTTTAGCGATGTTCACAACCAAGCGCAGGTTTGCACGTGCAAGATCGTCTTTTGCATGCTTATCCCTGGTCTGCGCAACCATGAAGCGCTTGTAGTTGGCGAAAATCTTGTCACGGCCGATGCCTGCTTCAGCTTCTACTTTTTTAACCAGTTTTTGGCCGCCGCGACATACGGTTTCAAGCAATGCAAGTTGTTCCAAGTCCTCAGGAGTTGGCTTTTTAATGGTGCGGTAGAATGCAAGCTTGGATTCGGAGTTTCTGATGTCGTCCTCTTTTTCTTGAATCTTGTGGACGAGCTTTTCAATTTTCTTGCCGAATTTCTTAATTTGCTTGTTAGAAAGCTTGATTGCGCGGACAGCCATAACAATTTGACGCTTGTTATGCTCGACGGCTTCAAGCATCTCTTTTTTCTTGGCTTCAGAGTCCAATTGGCTGCGATAAGAACGGTAGATCTTGTCTTCGTTTGCTGCCAAAGTTTTGATGTTCTGTAGGGCTGCAATCAGCTTGATTTTTTCCTCTTCAAACTTAGGCGAGTTGTCCTCATCAAAATCTGAGAACTGAATCAGATCTTTTAGGAACAGCGTATCCTTGCTGATGCGCTCTTCAAAGCTCATGAGTTCTTTAGCAATGAAGGGGAATTCAGAAATAGCTTCGATAGATTCGCGTTTGCCCGCAGCGATTTTATCAGCAATAACCTTTTCCGTGTCTTTATTTAACAGCGGGATTTTGCCGATTTCTTTCAGATAAAGCTTAACAGGGTCGTTAAGCTGGCTGGGCTCAAGCAAGCTTTTAATCTTGTCTAGGTCTTTTTCGTAGTAATCATCATCCTGGGCAGCTTCATTGGGCTCGGTGGCGTCCAGGGAGCCTTCAATATCTGATGGCAACTTTTCAAATTTGGCACTCTTGCCCGAGTTTGCTTCGATCAGGCCGTCAAAATCTTGGTTGCCTGTTTCAAGCTCATCTTGAGAGATCAGGTCGATGTTTTCGCGCTCTAGAATACGAATGAGCTCATTGGCATCTTCATCGGAGAGGCGATTGCGGCTATTGAAGGACATCAGCTCTTCATAGGTCAACACGCCTTCGTTGCGGCCTTTTTCTACCAAAGATGCAACTTGCTTATCGATGCTCTTGAGGGATTGGGTGAGTTGCTCTTCTTCTGGCATCTGCACCAGCGTAACTAAGTCCTCGCCCTCTTCTGACTCTTTATCTTTTTTAGGGGCCTCTGCCTGCTTAGAGACTGCTTTAGTAGGGGTCGGTGTAACGGACTTTTTCTCTTTTTTCGCTGGCTCTTTGCTCGGTGCGGGCCCCATAACTTTGGAGGTGGTTTCTACGCTGCTGGTTTTGATGCTGCCTTTGGTAGCCGCATCTGATGACGGGCCTGTTGCTGGGGTTATGCTCGATTTAGTTGCAGCAATAACGCTCGACTTACCTATTTTGACCAGCGTTGGTGCGGGTGCTTGAGGCGTTGCCGGTTGTTTTGCTTCAGGAGACACTTTTTTAGGGGTTGCTACCTTTTCTGCTATTGCTTTAGAAGGCTTGCTTGCTGGTGCGGCGGGGGTTGGTTTTTTTGCCACACTCGGCGTTGGTTTAGTGACAACCTTTTTGACCGGCGCTTTGGCGACAGGCTTTTTCACCGTTTGCTTGGCAGTAGGTTTTGCAGGCTTAGCTGGCTTCTTGCTAACGATACTCTTAACAAGGCTGAGGAAGGTTTTAACGAGAGGCTTGCCAGGTTTTTTGTTGGCAGCCTTTTTCTTGGCCGGGGCTTTTGCTTTTGCAACTGATTTTGCCGCCGTCTTGGTTACTTTAATTTTGCGCGTTGGCGCGGCTTTTTTTGCTGGACGTGCAGGTGCGCGTTTGGCAGCAACGACTTTTTTGTGCTTTTTAGCGTTTGTCTTACCTGGTTTAGCCGTTTTCTTAGCCGATTTCATCGTACAAGTCCCCTTTGCATCATGCCTTGTTTGAGTTGAGAAAAACGCTCGAGCACGTCGTTAACTTTCTGCGTATCATTGTCTTGCTGCGCTTTGACTAGCTGCTGCTTGATGTCCTTAACAATTTTCTGCCAATGACATTTGCAAAAGCGATCCACAAGTCGCTCGAAAAGCTGAAAGCACGTCTCGTTATTATGCTGCATCGCGACACGCATCGCCCAATCTTTGTGGGCAACGTCTACTGCTTGCAATAGATCACTGACGGAAGGCGCACCTTCGTGATGGCCATGCCACTGCTCAACAAACCGTACAAGGTTTTGCATGCGAGGACTACAATAGGGCAGCACATCATCGGGGATGCGTAACAACTTACCACCTGCGACGCCGCCCAGTATAGCAGAAAAGATTTTTTCTTCAAGTAAAACGGCTTCCACAGCGCTTTCTTCTACGGCAGCACCCCCACCATTTTCTGTGAGGAAGGGTTCCGGTACAGGTTCTGGGGCTGCGGCCATGTGTCTGCTGCGGGGACGAGTGCTATCAATCAGGCTTTTGAGCGAAGCAAAGGGCATTTGCATGACTGCTGCCGCGTGGTGCAAAAGCACATCCTGTTTGAACGGATTTTGCATTTTGGCAATCACACCAGCTATTTTTTCGGCAGTCTGCATTTTTTGGGCAAGGGGCTTTTGATGAAAATTGCTGCCCAGAGCGTTCACAAAATGCTGCAGGATCTCAGTGGCGTGCTCTTTGGCTTCTGGCAAACTTCCTCCGTCCACCAAAAACGAGGCGGGGTCATGTTTGGGCGGCAGGGTGATGACGTAGACTTCCAGATTAACCTCCCAGCACAGCTCGGCAAGCCTTAGCATCGCTTTTTGGCCCGCTTGGTCACCGTCGTACAGCACATACAGCGTGTGTGCAAAGCGGCTCAGTTGCTTGAGGTGATCTGCAGTGCAGGCAGTGCCCAGGGTGGCTACGGTGTTGGCAAATCCATGCTGCACCATCATGATGCAGTCGATATAGCCTTCAACTAGAAAGACGCATTCGTGTTCTTGGATCGCCTTTTTTGCCATATCAAAACCGAACAGGAGTTTGCCTTTTTCAAACCCATCGGCCTCTTTGCTGTTGTAATATTTTGCTCGATCGTCGCCGCTGCGAAAGGTTCTGCCGCCAAAGCCGCAGTGTTTGCCCAGCGCGTCTTTGATGGGAAAAATGATGCGCTCTTCAAAGGGTGAGTAGGCTTTGCCGTTGCTTTCAGACAGTATTCCTGCGGCCTGCAAGTCTTTGAGGAGAAAACCTTCCGTCTGTAAATCCTTGAGCATACGGGCAATGTTGTGTTGCCCACCCGGGAAATACCCAACCATAAAGGTGCGTATAGTTTCAAGGGAAATAGCGCGTTGCTGAACGTAGTCTATGGCAAATTGGTTGGCAAAGAGTTGTTTGTGCGCCCACTGAGCAAAGGCTTTGCAGGTTTTGTGGTAACGATTTTTGGCATCTTTTTCTTCAGCGCTGGGTACATGGATTTGCTTGGCAAGGTCTGCCGGCACGGCTAGGTGGTAGCGGTCGACCAAAAAATGGGCTGCTTCAACTTGGTTTAAATGCTCAAGTTTGGCGACAAAAGCTATCACATCGCCTGAAGCGTGACACCCAAAGCAGTAGAAAATTTGCTTTTCTGGGCTGACGGTAAAGGAGGCATCTTTCTCTGCATGGAAAATGCACGAGCCCTTCCAGTAATGGCCTGCGGGTTTGAGCGGGACGTACTCACCAATGACGTCCAAAATTGAAAGTTGTTGCTTGATGAAGGTAAATAACGACATAGCCTACTTTTGTTGCCGCTGGAGAGCGGAAAGCCACAAGATGCCCAGGAGCGCTGCAAGCAAACCAAGCAGTGCATACACTTGCACTTGGGAAATATACAAGTCAGCTATGGAAAGTGCAATCGGATCGCGGTCACCGCGCCAGAAATCAACAAAAAAGCGGGCTGCATTTTCTAGAAGCAGGTACAGGAAAAAGAGCATCCCGTGATGGGGAGCTAGGCGCTTTTCTGCTAGTAGCATGACAACAAAAATTGCTGCTGATGCGGCGCTGGCGTAGAGTTGTGCCGGGTGTAGGGCGACGTACAGCGGTGCATGCGCTGCAGGATTGGTGAAAGTGACAGCAAGCCAAGAGATCCCGCAAGGGGCTCCATAGCAACAGCCTGCGGCAAAGCACCCAAAACGTGCAATGGCCTGCAAGCAGGGGCCGTATACCGCAGCCAAATCAAAAATGGGCAAAATGGGAATGCGATGGTACCACAGATACGTTCCACCGCCGACAATGACGCCAACAATGGCTCCGATGACGGTTAGGCCGCCCACCCAAGGAAAGAAAATTTCAGCCATGTTGTCTGTAAATTCGTATGGATAGGACAGGACATACAAAAGTCGTCCACCCGCTACGCCCGCCAGCATGCTTACAAAAACGCCGTTCATAAACAAATCGGTACTGATCAATTTTTTACGGCGTGGATGGCGTAATGTTAAGTACAAGAAAACTAACAGGCCTAGGGCGATCATCGTGCCGTAGCTCTGAATCCAGAGGGGGCCATACAAGTGTGCAAGGCGGGGGAACATGCATTCTCCAGGTAAAATAAGGGCGGTTGGGATGGTTATTCTACCATACCCAAGGGTGCTGACAACTTAGCGTGAATAGCATCAAATAAAACCGCTGGATCGTGCACAACCGCGTACTGTTCAATTACCTGAAAAAGTGCAGGATAGGTTGCAGCCATAGCCTCGGCGTTGTGCACTTGGTGGTCGGTGCTGCTTGCAATGAGAGGCACAATGATGCATGGACGCTTGAAATGCGCAATTTCAAAAAGAGTGCCAGCACCGGCACGACAAATGATTAAGTCTGCCGCTTGGTAATAGACCGTGATACAGGGATCGTATGAAAATGAAACTGCCGCAATGCCATGCTGGTGGTAAAAAGAGCGCCATTGCTCCTCTTCAAAGCTGCCTGTTTGATGAATGATTTGAAGCTCCTGTTTAGCTTCAGGGTGTCCTTGGAGGAATTGGCGCATAACTTTGTTAAGCAGCAAAGAGCCTTGAGAGCCGCCAAGCACGAAAATAGTTTTGCGGTGGTGGTTAAAGGGTTGCCATTCTGGCTGAGCATGGTGGGTCTGATTGATGTGATCGATGGCGCTTGCTTGGCTAAAAACCCGTTGTTTAATCTCATCACGCATAGGATAGTCTGTAAGGCGTGCATGGGGCAAGTGCCGTTTGGTTTGGGGAAAAACGCAAAATAGGTTAGTTGCTAGGTATTTCAGAATTTGAACAGCCCTGCCGGGTAAGACATTCAGTTCATACACGTCTATGGGAATGCGCGCCAGCCAGCCAGCCATGCATACGGGCACTGCATGTATTCCTCCCGTTGTTACTATGCCTGCTGGATGCTCGGCTAAAAAGAGCCATAGGCTTTTGCAAAACAGCCTGCACAATTGGAGCACAAGCAAGGGGACACGATACAGGGTTTTCATCCCAACTTTGGTTAGGGGCGCGTGCAGAGCTTGGCGTAGGTGGGGCTGCTGCTGAGCAATGCGCTCTTCCAACGGGGTAGCCCCCGTGATAAGCATAACGGAGCGGTTGCTTGCTTCTTGCTGCCATCCTTGCGCAAGGGTCAATGCTGGGAGCATATGCCCCCCCGATCCGCCGGCAACAACGATCAATAGTTCAGAAATCATATGATACTTTGCAGGGCTATGAACCTTTGTTGAATTACTTTGTCATTTGGTGCTTGTCGGTGTGCTTCTTCCAGCAATTTATAGGCGTCATCGCGCTTGCCAAGCTTGAGCAGCACGTATGCTTTTGTGTCCAGGAACGGCGCTGAGGACGGGTTGCTAGCAAGCGCCCGTTCAGCGTACGAAAGTGCTTGATCAAGTTGCGTGGTTTGACTGGCATAGTGGTATGCGAGCAAGTTATACACGCCCGGATCAACTTGAGACTCTTGGATTGCTTCTAGCAACTGTTTTTCAAGCTCCTTGTCCTGTCCGCATTGGAAGTAAGCATAACAGATTTGATAACGAGCACGAGCGCGTACGGTTGGATTTTTGCTGCGCTTTATGAGCTGCCGATATATTTTTTCCGCAAGCGCTAACTTTTTCCCTTCCACGCACAAATCAGCAACGCATGCCATAAGCAGAGCGCTTTGCTTCTTTTGCAAGGCATTCAAGCCAAGGTTGATGACCGTATCAAGAGGCAAGCCCATATTTTTGAGTAGTTGGTAAACGTGCAGGACTTGGATGTTGCTTGGATAGGCCTCCAGCAGCTGCTGGGCGAAGGCTTGCAGGTGGGACGTCGCGCGTTGCTCAGTTAGAATTTTTATTTTTAGTAAAATGGCGTTTAGAAATGCGCCGTCCAAGCTGAGTGATTTGTCGACCAGCTTGAGCGCTTTCTGGGGCTGTTTGTTCTGGAAGTGGAGCAGGGCAAGGTCGTAGAAATAGTCGGGTGTTTGCGCATTGATACGCTCTAGGTATTTGATTGCACGGGGATAGTTTCCTTGGTTGAAGAGCAAGCTGATGACATGTTTTTCAATTGCCAGGTCGCGTTGGCCAAGAGCCAGGAAGCGCTCGTAGCCTTTCAAGGCATCATTCGCGCGACCTAACTGTTCCTGCACAATCGCTTGGAACAATTGTGCTTGGGCAAATTTGGGCGAAAGCTCTAAGCACTTTTGCAAGCTTGCACGCGCGCCCTCCAAGTCCTGCTGTTGGAACTGTACTTTTCCTTGTAAAAATAGAAACAAAAAGTGTTTTGGTTTGAGCGAAGGTTTCGCCAGGCACTTTTTAATGAATTCGTGCGCCTTATCTAGCTGGCCTGTCTTCAGATAAGCCAGCGTGGCATAGTAGGCAACGTGCTCGTTGTCAGGATTGGTATCAGCAAGGTTGACGAACACCTCTTCTGCCTTGGCGGTGTCGCCTTGGGTGAGGTATGCCTGGGCGATAGCCAGCTGCACGGGTGTATTGCTTTTTAGTGCTTCCTTCAGCTTGTCTGCATGTCGCTCATAGTGTTCAAGAAGCGGCTTGTGTTGGCCGATGTCTGACATGAGCTGCAGGTAGCCCGCATGGGCATGCGGTGAAGGGTCGTAGGACAGTAGATCTTGGTAGATCTTAAGCGCTTCCTGAGCATTACCACGCAGGTGTTGGTAGGACGCTTTCAGGTAAGCATAATAGTCATGGGCAGTGTTGGCTGGCTTGGTAAGTGCTACAGCGCTACCTTGTTCAGGGTTTTCTTTCTCCTGCTCCTGGGCTGAGAGCTGGCTGATTGCACATACTAAGCTGACCGTGATAAACAAACGCATAGTCATTGGTTACCTCTCCCCTTCAGCGTCTTGCAGCGCACAAGATATGCAGCGAATATCGATTGTAACGCTTCGTTTTTAAAGGTTGCAAGAAGCTGATGTTCTTCCGCTGAGAGCGGCACGGGGCGGGGGGTAACAAAAGCACTTCGTTTGCGTTCCAGGGGGCGGGGTGGTCCGCTGGTTTTCATGGCACATTTGATTGCAGTTATGGGGGCATCGGGCACACAGAGCTTGATTTTTTCCAGCAACAGCGGCGTTAAGAGGCGTAGTTCTTGCGCCCAAGCAGGGTGGCTTACGGCTACAAACAGGGTGGAACCGTCCACTTTTTCAAGCCTGACGGCGGTGGCGAGGGGCCCGATAATGGTACCCCATTGTGCAAAAAGTTTGCCGCGCCAGGAGTGTTCGAGTTCTAAAAGCGAAGGAATGATGGCTTTGAGGTCTTTCATGGGGGTTAGCTTATAAAAAAAAACGCTTTTATGGTATAATCAGGGACATTTGCAACTTTTTAGAAAGGTTATTGTTTATGAGTATGGCATGGATCGTGTTGGTACCCCCCCTCATTGTCATTTTCTTAGCCGCGCTTACCAAACGAATCCTCTTCTCGTTGTTCGTCGGGATCATGTCTGCCTCCTTAATCATTACAGATGGTAATATTCCCGCTGCCGCTTCCTACATTCTGGGACGCTTTTGGCAGACCTTACAGCTCGAGCGGTTGATCTCGATTGAGGGGTTCTACTCATGCTCTAATCTCTTCTTGCTGGCGTTTCTTTCTTTGATTGGCGTTTTGATAACTATTATCCGTCATTCCGGAGCCGCCTACGCCTATGGCAAGTTCGTGATGAACAAAATTAAAACAATGCGCGGCGCTGAACGGGCATCGCTTTCGCTTTCCTCACTGTTTTTTATTGATGACTATTTTGCCAGCATCACCGTGGGGTCAGTGATGCAACCAATTACCGACCAGTTCAACATCCCGCGGGTTAAGTTAGCGTTGTTGGTTTCAGCAATGGCTGCGCCGATGGCCATCCTGATGCCCATGTCGACGTGGGTTGCTGAGTTGATGGGGCTGTTGCGCAATTCGGGCGTTGGGCTGGGCAATGCAGGGAGCATTATCAAGTCGGATCAATTTTCTTTGTACGTTATGTCCGTACCATTCATGATGTATGCCATCATCGTTGCATTAACGATTTGGTATATTGTTTCAGCGCGCGTTTCCTACGGCTTGGTTGCCCGTCATGAAACCTATGCGCGCAAAACAGGCGAACTGTTTGGCGGCAAGATTCCGGTAGCACGGCGCATTACCGATGCTTCTGAAGCTCATAAACGAAGCAGCACCTTGTTTGATTTCCTTCTACCTATCGTCCTTTTAGTTGCTTCAACCATGTTCCTTGTCCTCTGGACGGGTAGCTGGTGGCTGTTGGGCGGCGAGTATGATTTTTTGACCACGTTGCAACACGCACGCATGCCTTTTTCGTTTTGTTGTGGCGGTTTAACCGCAGTGGTTGGAACGGTTACTTACTACATGCATCGCAACCGCTTAGCCGCAAGAGCCTTGCCTGGATTGTTGCATGAAGGGTTTGGGCTGATGAGCAGCTCGCTGGTGATGCTTGTCTTTATTTGGGTTCTCAGTGGCATTGTGCGGGATGATTTGCGCACGGGAGCCTATTTGGCAAATTTGCTCGTCGGGCAAGTTAAAGCGTCGTTCTTTCCGCTTATGTTCTTTGCTCTGGCGGCATTGATATCTTCATTGATTGGCACCGCATGGGGCACAGTGGGCATTCTGGTGCCGCTGGCGCTTGAAATGGTACCATCATTTCTCGGCTTACAGCTTCCTATCGATATCACCCAGGCGCCGATGATTACCGCGCTGATAGGTGCTATTCTTTCCGGTTCAGTTGTTGGCAACCACGTGTCACCGGTCAGCGACGTTTCCGTGATGTCTGCGACCAGCGTGGGAGCATACCATCTTGACGTGGTACGTGCCCAAATCCAGCTTGCACTGCCCACGGTCATAGCAAGTCTTTTCGCGTTTTATCTGGTTGGCCTGACCCTTGATGAGTATGGGCGTATGGCAAGTGCCACGCTGGGCATCATCGGCGGGTTCTTGCTCAATGTGATGATGCTACACGCCCTCCAGTGGCTTGATAAACGCCGCAAAAAGCGCTAACGAGTGGTTGGCTCCTCTTCTTTTCCTCCCCACGGGATACGGCGCAAGACGCTGTTTGCAATGTCTTGTAGGTTAGATAACGAATTGTATAAAGTAGAAACCCACGTTTGAGCTTCGCCGCCTGCTGGGCCAGTTGGGGTTTCTTCTACATCATCATTTGAGGGCTGGTATAGTTTCAGTATAGCTGCATTCAGGCTTATGGTTTGATTCATCAAAGTTCTGAATGCTTGGCTGCACCTAAGTTCTGCGAGGTGGGCTTCATAGTAAGGGTTGCTTATCAAAGTCATCCCCGCCACCAGCCAAACTGCCAGCGAAAATCGTGACATAGACCGCAGACTGCTGAGCTTTTTATACAGCGCACACTCCGCACATACCGGATGCTCCATAACTTGGCGAACGGCCCTTTGCAACAGGTCTTTTTCAAGTCCCTCTGCGTAATCGGCTGGGTTTGATGAAAATTGCTTGAGAGATATATTGTAGAGGGTTAGAGCGGCTGTTAGCTTAGTTTGATCAGTTGGAAGAGTTTGGTCACTGACAAGAGCTAGTAAATTTTGTGCTGAACTTATTAGATCAAATGCCGCAGGCATATCATCAGCGGCTTGAAGCGGTGTTAGTATTGAGCACAGTAACAGGGTCAGTAAAACCCCAGGTATATTTTTCATGGAAAACCTCGTGAAGAAGAATCAATGTTGTTATGCGGGGATGCAATTCTACCATGAAATGCCGAGCAGGCAAGCAGCAAGACGTCATGAAAAAGCCCCCGGCATTACTGCCGAGGGCCTTTCTTATTTGCTCAAGTAACTGAATAGATTATTCGTACTTCTTGCGATCGCAAGCACGCAGGCCGCGTTTGCGCAAGCGAATAGACTCAGGTGTTACTTCAATCAATTCGTCACGGTTAATCCAGTCCAGCGCTGTTTCCAGGTTCATGGCGCGAGGCGGTGCCAATTTAATAGCATCGTCTGAGCCAGAAGCACGCATGTTGGTGAGCTTCTTTTCTTTGGTTGGGTTGACGTCCAGGTCATTATCACGGCTGTGTTCGCCAATGATCATGCCCTCATAGACTTCAACCGTAGGGCCAACGAACAGGATACCGCGTGGCTGCAGTGCATCCAGCGCATACCCGGTGGTTTTGCCTTGTTCCATGGAAATCAACGCACCTTTGGTACGGCTTGGAATATCGCCGGCAAACGGTTCATAGCCCATAAAACGGTGACTCATCAGCCCTGTGCCACGGGTGTCGGTCAAGAATTGACCGCGGAAGCCGAGCAAACCACGTGCTGGAATTTTGAATTCCAGACGTACTTTGCCATTGCCATGGTGAATCATGTTCTGTAGCAGCGCGCGGCGCTTACCCAGATTTTCCATGATCACGCCTTGATGATCTTCGTCAATGTCAAGGGTCAAAAGCTCATATGGTTCGTGCTTTTCGCCATTAACATCTTTGTAAATCACTTCAGGTGCTGACAGTTGTACTTCAAAACCTTCGCGGCGCATAGTCTCAACCAAAATGCCTAGGTGCAACTGACCACGACCGGATACCTTAAAGGTTTCTGGCGAGTCGGTGTCTTCCACACGTAGAGCAAGGTTGACTTTGATTTCACGCTGCAAACGGTCACGAATTTGACGGGAGGTCAGGAGCTTGCCTTCACGACCGCCAAAGGGTGAATTGTTGACCGAGAAGTAAATGGACAAGGTTGGCTCATCGACTTCGATGTACGGCAGTGGCTGTGGTTTTTCTACATCGCATAGAGTAGTACCAATTGCGATGTCTTCCTCAACTCCTGCCAATGCAATGATGTCGCCAAATTCTGCTGATTCAACTTCGACGCGACGAACACCTTCAAAGCGGTACAGCTTGGTGACGCGGCATGGCTTGCCAACCTTATCGCCTTTGCAGGCAATAACGTTCTTGCTCAGATCGATGCTACCAGAGAAAATACGACCGATAGCGATGCGGCCCAAGAAGTCGGAGTAGTCCAAATTCGTGATCAGAAGCTGCAAATCAGTTGTTTCTTCTTTTGGCACTGGAATGTGCTTGAGGATTGCATCAAACAGCGGCTGCATGGTGCCTTCCATCTTGGTCGGCTCCGTGGACATGTAGCCACCGCGGGAAGAGCCGTACAGGACAGGGAAGTCCAATTGCTCTTCGTGCGTTGCCAGATCCAAGAAGAGGTCATGCACCATTTCCTCAGTGCGTGCGATGTCAGCGTCTTTTCGGTCGATCTTGTTAATTACAACGATCGGTTTGAGGTCAAGCTGGAGTGCTTTTTGCAGTACAAAGCGGGTGCCTGGCAGTGGTCCTTCAGCAGCATCAACCAACAGGAGGAAGCCTTCAACCATTTGCAAGGTTCGCTCTACTTCGCCACCAAAGTCCATGTGGCCAGGGGTGTCAACGATGTTGATTTTGGCCTCAGGCAGGGTGATGGCGGTGTTTTTTGCAAGAATAGTAATCCCGCGTTCGCGCTCAAGATCACCGGAGTCCATGACGCGCTCAACGGCGTCGCCGTCTTTGCCCAGGGTGCCGGATTGTTTGAGCAACTGGTCGACCAGGGTTGTTTTGCCATGGTCAACGTGCGCGATGATAGCGATATTTCTGATGTCTAAACGTTGTTTGAAACTCATAGGATTACGTTACCCTTGCAGCGCACAGAATGGCAGAAGCGCAATAGCGCGAGCTGTTTTGATTTCTTGTGAAAGTGCACGTTGATGGAAACTGCAGTTACCAGATACGCGTGAAGGCAGAATCTTGCTGCGTTCGGTAAGGAAGTTTCTGAGCAGGTTAATGTTCTTGTAATCCAGGCTGAGTTCCAGGTCTTTGTTACCACAGAAGCGGCAATGTTTAGGATTCAAATACGCTTGTTTGCGTACTTTTTTCTTCAACAGGCGAGAGCTAATTTTAAGTTTATTGCGTGACATAATAATTCCCAACAGCAAAGATTAGTTGACGGTTTCGTTTGATGAGTCTTCTGCCGTATCGACGCTGCTCAGCAGGCTATCGATTTTGTTGTCCTTAATGAAGGCATCGACAGAACCGGAGCGTACAACGTCCATAGCTTCTGGCTTGTTGTAGGTTGCCGGCGCATTAGCCTTAAGGCGAACGCTGACATGACGCATCACCAACTCGTTGCACTTAATCTTAAGGAACGTGTTGATTTCCTTAAGCAAGGTGGCAGCGCTGCTGGTTGGGATTTGGTAGCGTACAAGCATGTAAACGCCTTGTACGTTCTTTTCTACCGGGAATGCGAGGCGGTATTTGCCCCAGCGATCGAATGACGAAAGCTTGCCTTGTGCTGCTGAAACGATCTTATCAAAAGAGCGCTCAAGCATAGCAATATCGTCTTCTGTCATCTCGGTTTTGCCAAGAAGCAGTGTTTCATAACGTAGCATAGGAATGGTTCTCCCTGAACATGTTTGGTTTTTTTAAAAACGACTGGGGGAGATAACAATCAGAGGCTGATTGTTAACGGAACCCGTAAAAATCAGCCTCTATGCTACCAGAACTGGTATAATTATCAATTAGGACGCCAAATTATGGCATTTTTTGATATCGGTAAATGACCTTACCGATAATGCGGAACTGGTCCTTGCCGCGTACCAGGGCAAGCGGGGACTTCTTGTGATTGACTGATTCAAGCACAATAAAGTCTTCCATGTAGTTTACTTGCATGATAGCGCGGGTTTGGTTGCCTTCTTCGCCATACTCAACGGCTACGATGTCGCCTGAATTGGTCCACAATCCAGGGCATACAACCAAGTAGTCGCCTTTAACAAAGTTGGGCGCCATACCGTTGTCTTCTGCGCATAATGCGAACATGGATGCGCTTTCCTCAAATTCACCCAAAACTGGCACGAATTGGTCGCGATAGCCGGTGGAAATTTGCATCAAGCGGTTGTTCGATTCTGATGGCTGGGCCGGAATTTGTCCGACAACGGGCACAATCTTCAGCTTAAGGTTAAGCTCTTGTGCCTGTTCAAGCACATCCTCTGCAACTTGCATCGCAGGAACGGTGGCAACCGTAGCTCCTTTTGAATCCTCAAGGATTTGATAAGGGCTCAGTTCGAACGCAGCCGCAAGCTTTTTAAGCGCGTCTTCGTTCCAACGACGAGTACCATTTTTAATGTGCGTTAAATAACTTTCTGAAAGACCTGTCTTTTCTGCAAGCACTTTGGTGGTCCATCGACGTTCTCTCAGTAATTCTTTAACGCGCAGACGAGTGGTGATCATGCGTGACCTCCTGGCGTTTTTGATCCCTAAAAGTACCCCCCAGCTTGCTCTCTTGTAACAAAAAGCACAGCAGGTACTTTTTTCCTGCACCCCTCTAATTCTAGCGAGAAAATGCAGAAAATAAATTACTAATTAACTCTTATCAGTATAAACGGATCATTCTAGTTGTCAAAAGCCAAAAAGTGGCGAAATTCGCGGAAAAACCCTATTTTCCTAGCAAAATAGAACCCATGATCCACAAAGACTCGGCTGCCAGGATGCCGGCGCACAGCGGCTGCAGTTTTTCCTGCTTTTTGACGAGTAATGTACCAAGGCTGCCTATGGCAAGGCCTATGGTTACCCCGTTTGGCATAACAAGTCCACCGAAAACCATGGTGCTGTTGATTTTGAAGCGTTTGAGGAGCCACCCAAAGCAGACGCCGATGAGTACAATAGTCGTGTCCATATTCAATGATTGTAGTAGCAGCGCTTTTGCGCGTCCACGCTGAGCGAAAAGCGCTTCAGAGCCGAGTTGAAGGTTAGTGAACAGGAGCCACAAAATGAACCCAACGCAGACCGCGGTACCAATTAAGCCAACCCACTGGTAGTGGTACATTTTTTTCCGATCAATACCGACTAGATCGGCACTTTTCATATCAAAAAGTAGGTCAGATGCTGCGGCAGCGCAAATGTTGAAGAATACGATGACTATAGTTGTTTGGAGGGGGTTGAGGCGGAAAATAAGCAAAAGCGGCACCACAATAAAGGTTGAAAAGCGGCCGAAGGGCACCATCCCAATTTTTCCGCTGATGCTGCAGATGCTGTAGGTGGCAACCGCAGTAAACAATAGAAGTAGTATCTGTGCCCAAATGCTAAAACCGTAAAACGTGAGCAGCCCAATGCATCCAAGTGTTACCGCGCTCAAGCTGCCTAGCGTGAAGACTGACGATGTGCGCATGGTCATGTAAGCCGCATGGCAAAAGCCGGCGCCTTTTGCCCACAGATCGGCGCGTGATGTTTGTTTTTTACTGGTAAGAAGCTTCCTCAGCATCCCAGGCCCTTGGAGTAGCAATTCACAGGCAACAAGACCGCTGCAGAAGGCTATAGAGAACGTTTCTGCGTCGATTGGGTCAAAAAGACGAAAAGGGAGATACAAGGCATGTTGCGAAAGGGGCAGCACCACGAGGTACTTTGCTACCATGCCGATCACGAGTGGCACGGTGAATGATAGGCCTACGCTAAAGCCGATAGCCCAGAGGGTAGGGGCAACGCCCAGAGAAATTTCATGGCCAAACCAGGATGAGAAGAGGTAGTAATGCTTCTTGAGCACAGCGCTGCACGAGGCGATTCCATCGCGCAAGACGCACAAAATGGTAGTGCCAGCAATACCACCCAGCAGCATGCGAGCTTCTTGAGAGGAGCTGTCCGAGGTGGCAACTTGTACGGTAAGGCTGCTTACGGGAAACGGCTGCTGTTGCTCATCTACGAGAGGTTTGGTTAGGTATGAGCCTAGCAATAAACCAAAGCCGCCGGCTGCAAGGCAGAGAATGGCGAAAAAAAGGCAAAATTGCCCGGGGTTGGCCAAGAGAGCCGGCAGGGCATGCGGATCGAGGAAATGAAGCGTCGGGAATCCAAAGCCGATACCCGTTGCAATAATGCCTCCCCCCGCGCCTATGGCTTGGATAGCTATGATGTTACGTGTTTTTTTAAGGCTATTTCTGGTCAGAATAAACAAGAAATGGCCGAGAAGAACGATAGTTGGGGCAATCCAGGGGCCCACCATAGTGGCTATGGAGATATAGCTTAAAATAACGGTGGAAAATACGCTAAAAAGCAAGCCAATTATGATGATTGTGGGTGCCATGGGGACCTTTAAAAATGGTTCTAAAACCCCTCTATGGTAAGGAAATTGGGACAGGCAGTCAAACGACATCAAGGTTGCAGTGACAGAAAAATAGCAAAAACTGTGGTTGAAAGCGCTGAAAAGCTTGCATTTTTACCTAGATAAAATTACAATCAGTAATAAATAGGGGGTTATGCCTCAGCCAATGCTGGGGACAAAGCGTTATGAAGTTATCAAGAAATGGGGTTATTATCATTGCCATTGCGCTCCTAGTCATAGGGCGCATCGTTTGGCATGCGTGGCAGGCAGATAGCGCCTTGCCGCATATTAACGCTGCCCCCGCTTCTGTTGTTGTTTCTCCGCCTCCTGCTGATGCTTATAACTATGACCGGATGCTCGCATTGATTGCCAAAGCCAATGAGGCCCGCATCGCGTACCGTGCGCACTATGCAGTGGTACATGAAGCTGCGGTTAAGCCCTTAGCAATCCATGAACTTAAAGCCCTTCTTGAAGATGTTTATCGTGAGCGCGAACGCTTTGAGCGTTATAGTAAAAATGTGCGTGTGCGCTACAAAAGCCGCATCCCCCTGCGGCGTGCGCGCTCATTGGAGTATCACCTGCAGGTTTTGGACAAGGCAATTATGGACTTAGAGCGCATTCTAAGGCGTATTTAAGCCTGCTGGGTAGGTGGCGTTTGGGCTCCATGATCTAAGTTCGGATGTATCAATGAGGAAATCCAGCCTTTTATGGAGGGCTTTACTTGCTCAAGATGGCTCCGGGCAGCGTTTTCCAATTGTGCTGCTTGGTCTATTTGGCGTACCAAGTATAAGGAGCTGGCTTCTGACAGCTCTTCAGCCAACCGTTCGTTTGCCCCGCTCAGGGCAACAAGAATGCTTTCTCTTTGCAATGACTGAGATTTAACAGCTGCATAGGTAGGCATGTTCCAAACGCATTTCAGGAAGGCAAAAGCGCCGGCCTTCTGCTCCCATTCCTTGCGTATGTAGGCAGGGTTATTCCAGATGCCGTCTACCAGACCTGGATTTATCATGTTAGCGCCAATTACCAAACTGCTTACGCCGCTTGCTGTGCGCCATATGACGCGTGTGAGTGCCTGGAGCCTAACAGCAGGATGTTGCAGGCTAGCTGCTTTGCCGATGGTAACTAAAGAGCTGCGTCCAGCGGCTGAAAGCCTTAAGGGTCGTACGCAAACGCCCGCAGCTGGGTCGATAATTAAAAAGGGTAACAAAAGCACCAATAACAGTGTCTTCATGATGGTAACCTCCCATTTACTTTCAGGCTAGTGTACGGGCCCTGGCTGTGCAAGGCCCCGTATCACTTTCAAGTTGACAAGGCGACTACCTAAAAACGCCCAATAGCTGGTTATTTGGTGCCCTGTGGCATTAAGACGTGGTGCAGTACCTCTGCGACGTTTTCTACCAGTAAAATTTGCAGCCCTTCAAATACTTTATCCAGCCCGACCAGGTCTTTCTGGTTTGACTTTGGGATAATAACGTTTTTAAGGCCGTGTTGCTTGGCTGCAAGGATCTTTTCTTTTACCCCTCCAATAGGCAGTACTTCACCGCGTAAATTAAGTTCTCCTGTCATGGCAAAGTCGCCGTTGATAGCGCGCTTGGTATATGCTGAAAGGATTGATGAAAGCAAAGTGATGCCAGCAGAAGGGCCATCTTTGGGAATAGCGCCTGCTGGCAGGTGAATATGCAGGTCGAATTCGTTGAAGGCCTTTGGCTCAATGCCAAATAGCACAGCATGTGCTTTAGCGTAGGTCATTGCTGCCTGTGCCGATTCCTTCATGACGTCGCCTAGTTGGCCTGTCATGATCAGTTTGCCAGTACCAGGCATGAGAACCGCTTCCACTTGCAGAACATCGCCGCCGTATGGCGTCCAAGCCAAGCCGTTGGTAACACCAACTTTATGGCCAAGTCTGATATTTTCACCCGTTACCTTGGTTGGGCCAAGGTACTCATGCACGTTTTCAGGAGTGATGGTGATTTTGCTGTTGGTTTCAACCAAGGCGCGCGCATACTTTGAGCATAGCTTTTGGATGTTGCGTTCCAGGTCCCGTACGCCAGCTTCGCGGGTGTAGTTGTGGATGAGTACGCCCAAGGTGGCATCGGACAGGTCGAACCCTTTGTGTTCAAGGCCGGTATTCTTGATGGCTTTTGGCAGGAGGTGGGTTTTTGCTATCTGGACCTTTTCTTCGTGCGTGTAGCCAGAAATTTGGATGATTTCCATGCGGTCACGCAATGGACCAGGGATGGCGCCAAGGTCGTTTGCGGTTGCTATGAACATGACTTTGGAAAGGTCAAAGTGCACGCCCAGGTAATTATCGTAAAATTCATCGTTTTGCTCAGGGTCAAGCACCTCTAGCAACGCTGCTGATGGGTCGCCCCGATTAGACATGCCGATTTTGTCGATCTCATCAATAACAATGACAGGATTGCAGCTGCCGGCTTTGCGGACAGCTTGGATGAATCTTCCTGGCATGGCGCCAACATAGGTGCGGCGGTGACCACGAATTTCTGATTCATCATACACGCCGCCCAAGGAAATTCTAAAGAACGTGCGACCTAAGCACTTTGCAATTGACTGGCCCAGCGAGGTTTTACCAACGCCAGGAGGGCCAAAGAGGCAGAGAATAGGGGTGTGACAATCTTGCTTGAGAAAGCGGACGGAGAGGAAATCGAGAATTCTGTCTTTTATGTCGTCAAGGCCGTAGTGGTGCTCATTGAGGATGTTCTTTGCATGCTCCAAGCTGGTATTGTCCTTGGTGAAGTGCCCCCACGGCATAGCAACCATCCATTCAAGATAGTTGCGAATAACCGTTGCTTCCATCGAATCCGGCGGCGTTTTTTCTAGTCGGCGGACTTGGCGTTGCGCTTCTGCATGTGCTTCCGGTGTCATGGCAAGCTTGGCAACTTTGTCTTTCAGGTCGTCCATTTCTACGTCGCCTTCTTCTCCAAGCTCTTTTTGGATCGCTTTGAGCTGCTCACGCAAATAATATTCGCGCTGGGACTTGTTGATAGAATCACGGGCATTACTGCGAATACGTTCTTGCATGGAGTTAATTTCAAACTCGGAGTGCAAGAACTCGTAGATTCCCTCAAGCAGAAGGGCGACATTTTCTTTTTCAAGCAGTACTTGTGCTTGCGCCACGTTCAAATTCAAATGGGAAAGGATAAAGTCGGCAATACGGTCAGGGTCTTGGATCTGCGCTAGAATTGCCTGGAAATCTGGGCTAAACATGCGACCACTGCTGGCCATCCGTTCGACGATGGCAAGCAAGTTCTTGATGTGCTTGTCAATGACATCCGCATCGCACATTTTAGCGATTTCAGGATCGATGACAGTGACGCGAGCTTGTAGCAGCTCTTGATCAGAGATTACTTCCTCCACCTGGGCTTTACACATGCCCTGAGTGAGCACCTTGATGCCGCCGTCGGGCAGGTGCATGATGCGCATGATGTTGCTTACGGTTCCTACTTTGTACAGGTCGTGTATACCAATAGGGCCGTGATAATCAGCCGTTTGTTGACGAGCGGCTAAAAGTAGAATCTTTTTTGATCCTTGCAGCGCAGCCTCAACACCTTTGATTATTTTTTCGTCCAAAATGAGCAATGGAACGACCATGTGCGGAAAAACGACTACATCAATAGTTGGAATGATCGGTAAAATGCTTGGTATATCGTTTTCAGTTGCATGGTCGCGATTATACAATGACATGGTCTCTACCCCTCCCCCTGAGTTTGCGCAGAATGTGTTGATTGCCCGCGTGTTATGCAGATAAAGTGCATGAGTGCGATATCTAAGCACAACCCGTGAGGTTGTCTGCGGTGTCCTGTGCTCATATTAGAAGATTTCGATTTTCAGTTGCAAGATTTCTTACCTTGTGCGAATGTAAGGCATACAATGCAGGATTACTGAAGGTGATGCATGTTCAAACACTCACACAGTCTGGCCTTGCAAGCTGTTGCCAAATCTTATTTCGCGAATGGCAAGCAGCAAGCGGTGTTTTCCAATATTTCGTTTGCTTTTGAGCAGGGCAAAACGTACGCTATTCGGGGCGTCTCGGGCAGTGGCAAATCAACATTGCTTCACTTGCTGGGCGGCTTAGATGAGCCAACAAGCGGATCCGCTCTCTTGGACGGTCAGCCGCTTGGTCGCGTAAAAGGTTTAGCGCTGCGGCAGGCGATTGGTTTTGTTTTCCAGTTCCACTACCTGATTAACGAACTGCCCGTCATTGAAAACATCATGCTGCCTGGTTTAATTAGAGGAATCGCATCGGAAGTTTGCCGCGAGCGTGCCAGGGAATTATTAGGGCAGATTGGTTTGGAGGAAAAAGCTGCAGCCTATCCGACGCAGCTTTCTGGCGGACAGCAGCAACGCGTTGCATTGGCGCGTGCGCTTTTTGACCGACCCCGCTTCTTACTTGCCGACGAGCCAACCGGCAACTTAGATGCTGGTAATGCCCAGAGCATGGTTGATCTGATCTTACAAGCAACGACTGCGTGGGGCATGGGGGTGGTACTGTGTTCCCACGATCAGGCTGTATACGAGCGCATGAGCCACGTGTTGCATCTTGAAAACGGCCGTCTTTTGCTTGAAAAAGCCCCGGATTGATTTATGCTCCTTTCTCGCTCGTGCCCTGTTAGTGGCAACGAAGGTGTGTCTTCCTGTGCTGGTTAACGGTATAGAGTGGCAAGGCACATGTTTTGAGTGGTAATGATGGCATTAAAAGCAAGGACCCGCCATGAGCCTTCAGTTAAGCAAACGATCAATCCTGAAAAAAACCCTTCAGGTCAGCCTCCTCACTTTTCTCAGTCGCATTCTTGGGGTGATGCGCGAATTTTTAATGGTGCGATACTTTGGGGTTGGTGCAGTTTCTGATGCCTTTATTGCCGCTTTTCGCATCCCCAATTTTTTCAGACACGTTTTTGCAGAAGGTGCCTTGAGCGCCTCGTTTGTCCCTGTTATTGTTAAAACAGTTAAGGAAAACAATAAGCGCGAAGCAAGCGGGTTAATGACCCTCTCATTTTTATTTTTTGAGGGCATTATCTTGCTCATGTATGTTGCGGTGCTGCTTAAAACTGAGTGGATTGTTAAATTGGTGGCGCCTGGTTTTTGCGCAGAGCAGGTGTCCTATGCGGTACCCTTCCTCCAGATTTTGTTTTCCTTTTTGCTTTTTATTTCCAGTTGTGCCTTGCTAGGTGGCGCGCTGCATGCGGTAAATCACTTTTTTGTTCCTGCGCTTGGAACGCCTCTCTGGAACGTTGTTTTTATAGGCGCACTAATTTTTTGCCTCTCATACAAATTGTCGCCGGTATATTTGTGCGGTGGGGTTATTCTGGGCGCCTTCATCCAGTTTCTGCTCCATGTCTACATGTATTTTGCACAGGGATTTACGTTTGGCGTGATTGACGCTGGTTCTCGTGCTGCGTTCAAGGCTGTGCTGACTAAGTTTTTGCCCTGCCTTTTTGGTGTAAGCATTTTTGAGTTGAATCTGTTTATTAGTGGTAGCATCGCATCATTTCTGCCAAAAGGTTCAGTTTCGCTGCTCTACTACGGTTCTCGCTTCATGAATATTCCGCTGGGGATGTTTGCGGTGGCTCTTTCCAGCGTCTTGTTGCCTCATTTTTCTCGGTTGGTGTTGTATGCACCACGGCGCCTGAATTTTTATTTGCTTGAAGTTACCAAGCTCGTGAGTTGGATCATCTTGCCAGCAACCTTTTTTCTTATGTTTTCCTCCGAACAGCTCTTCAGCTTATTGTTGAGCGGCAAGGCTACCGCCCTCCAGATGCATGAGGGCGCTATAATTCTGATCTATTATGCTCTTGGATTGGGCTTTTTGTGCCTGAACAAGGTCTTGCTCAGCATGTTTTATGCCATGAAAGATACCTGGTCAGCAACCAAAGCGTCTGCGATGTGCGCGACCGTTAATATTGTCTGCGATCTAGTAGGCATTTATTTCATGGGCGCGTATGGCATTGCCTTGGCAAATAGTATTTCTGCATTGGCTATGACAGTTGCGCTGCTTGTTGCGTTGCGTAAACATCGCATCAACTTTCATGTAGCTCCGTACTTGGTCTTTTTAGGCCGCTATTGCTTGCAGCTGTTTCTTGGGATTGCCTGTTTCTATACGCTGTTTGCCGGCGTACGACATTATTTGCATGCACGGCGTATGATTTGGATACTTTCTGGCAGTGGCTTCTGGTGCTTTGCTTTGAGCATTGGGTTTTTCATGATGCTCATGCTCTACCTGACCAGATCTTTCTTCAGGGTGCATGTCTATTTTCTCAAAAAGTAGGAACCCTCAGCTAAATGCTGTAGTGGTTGTAGGCCCTTTGTGTAACGATGCGGCTTCAGGCAGTTCGGCTTGCGCTATTTCGTGGGCAAGGCCCCCTTCAAGATTGAAAATCCGATCGCACCGTTTGAGGGTGCTAATGCGGTGGGCAATGATGAGTAATGTCTTGTCCGCAGCGGTTTCGTAAATTTCTTGCATGATGTGTTCTTCATTTTCATGGTCCAGGGCGGAAGTTGCTTCGTCCAAAACAAGCACTGCTGGGTCGGCATAGAGCGCGCGTGCGATAGCGAGGCGTTGGCGCTGGCCTCCGCTGAGCTGAATGCCTCCTTCCCCAACGACCGCATCCAAGCCGCCACGTTCTTCTACGAAGCTAGCAAGGCGCGCCTTGCGCAAGGCTTCGTGTACGCGTTCTTTCTCAAGAGGCCTGCCGCATGCAACATTTTCTGCCACGGTGCCATCGAATAAGTACACCTGTTGCGGGATGTAGCCGACATGGCAACGCCACGCGCGCATTGTTGCATCGGAGAGAGGGACTCCATCAATTGCTAGCGTTCCACTGGTGGGTTTAAGGACGCCAATCAAGATATCTAGCAGGGTGGTTTTACCAGCACCGCTAGCGCCCATAAACCCGATGCGCTCACCTCGGTGAATGGTTAACGAGATGTTGCTAAGGATGGGGCGTGTTGGATCATAAGCAAACGCGAGGTTGTCGGCAGCAATCGTGTGCCTAAAAGTGATGGGTGTGTGCCCAAGCTGTTCGGTTGGCTCGTGCAGGTACTGCATGAAAGGCACTACAGCGTGCTTGTTGAAAATGACTTGGTTGTAGCTGGTTAGGATTTTTGTAATCGAAGGTAGAAAGCGATAGAAGGCCAGTGCATACATTGAGACTATTGGCAATACAAACTGAGCATTGTTGTAGCGCAAGAGCACGTAGATAATAACGCCAATTAGCACAAAAAAACCGATTGTCTCAAGCACAAAGCGGGGCAGGCTCTGCCAGACCTGACTGACATTGTTTGCTTGAGCAAAACCCAGGGCGCTTTGCTTGAAATGTTCGATGTGGTCGCGATTATAACTTAGCAGCTTGAGCAACTTGAAGTTACCGTAGCTCTGGTTAAAAATACTGTCACGCTCCAGGCTGCATTGATGTGCTCGCTTTCCGGCAGCTGTAATGCGACCAGAAAAGGTTTTGATGATGAGCATAACTTTGATGCTCAGCAGGAGTGTGAGCACAAGGGTCATCTTCCAGTTGATATAAAAAAGCATCGCGTAGATCGCAACAATAGTGGCGGTTTCAGCAACGATCGACAGTGAGCCATTAATCACGTGGGTTATTTGCATGGAGGAGGCGTTGATTAAGTGCGCAAGGCTTGCGCTGTTTTTGGTTGCAAAGACGTGGTAGGGCAGCTGTAAGAAATGACGAAAGGCTCGGTTTGCCAGGTCGTATTGGCGCATTTGAGCGAAGCGGTTGAGATGATAAATATGTGCAACATTGATTAGCGCACGCAAACCATAAAATACGATGAGGCATCCGCCGACTACGATTACAAAGATTGCTGGCTGTGTAAAGCCAAGGAGGCGATACCAGTAGGCGAAAAACCCATTCGTTTGGATGTAAGAAAAATTAGTTGCAACGCTGATAAAAAGCATGAGCGCTGAAACGCCTACAGTTTCTACCAGTGAAACGGCAGCAGAAGCTAGTAAAAGTAGGACTAGGTGCTGCTTATCTCGTGGCGTTAGCAGCGTGGTAAAGATATGGATTATGGACATGCGCTGACTCCCTTTTCTCCACCATACCGTGTGGGACTAAAATGGGAAGCCTTGAATTTAGCGTAGGAGTTTCACCACGTCTGGGCCTGGGCCTGTAGCAGGTTCTCCCGTAACCCAATTCACGTAATATGCCTGCAAGGCACTGTCTTGATAAAAATGCTGTCTGGTTGCAGGAAGGTGCCGGTAAAATTGGTGCCATACCGGAAAGGCGGTGCGACTTGCTAAAAGGTTGCTGCCCATCGGGGTATTGTCGTCACACCCCAGGTACAAGCCTGTAGTCAGGGTGGGCGTCGCACCCACAAACCACGTGGTGGCAGCGCTGTTGGTTGATCCTGTTTTGCCAATCGCGGCGCTGTTAATCCAGTCTTTACCGTGCATACGAGCAGCGTCTAGCATTCTAAGTTCAAGCAGGTTAACCATACGGCTGCAGGTGTGAGGGTCAAGGACGCGCTTGCTAAAAGGCTCATGCTGGAACAGTTTGTTGCCGTGCTTATCCTTTACCCACTCAATCAAGAAGGGCTTAACGTACACGCCATTGTTGGCAAAGACGTTAAACGCTGCGGTATTTTCTTCTACGGTTGCTTCTGCGGTGCCCAATGCGGCAGAAGGGTATTCCGTTAGCGAGTGCGTGATGCCAAATTGCTTAGTCCACGGCAAAACATACGAGCCGCCGATCTTTAAAAACAGCTTGATGGCGATCGTGTTAACCGATTTGGTGAGTGCCCGTGCCAGTGTCATTTGCCCGTCAAATCGATTGTACCAATTCACGGGACGCCAAATACTGCCGTTTGGCATTTGCATTTCGATTGGCTCATCAATGAAAACGCTATCCATATCGATGCCGGCGCGCATAGCTAAAGCAAACAGAATGGGCTTAAAGGTTGACCCGATTTGGCGGTGCGCCTGCATAGCACGGTTGTATTGGGACTGTTTGAAGTCGTATCCCCCAATCAGCGCCTTGATTTTCCCTGTGCTTGGTTCAAGCGAAACTAAGCCGCCATTGAGTTTGTCGCCCAGCTTTACCCGTAGCTTGTGGACTACGTTGCTAAAAGCTTGCTCGGCTTTTTCCTGGGTTGCGGTATTGATGGTGGTTTTAATCTTGAGCCCTTGGTGGTGCAGCGCCTCACGACCAAATTTTTGTTCAGCCCAGAGGCGTACCCATTCTTGCACGTACATGCGGATGGGGTTGCCTGGGGCAAAATCGTGCAGCACAAGCTTTTGATCAATTGCTTTGGCGCATTCTGCCGCACTTATAAATTTAAGGGCACGCATGCTATTTAAAATCAAATCGCGACGACGCTTGGTGCTGCCAGGTGCGTTGAGGGGGGAGTAGAGCTTTGCTGAGCGCGTAACGGCAGCAAGGGTTGCTGATTCAGCTAGCGTGAGCTGGTTGATGGGTTTGTTCCAAAAACGCCGGCATGCTGCTTCAACGCCGTAAATGCCGCGCCCAAAATAAATATTGTTTAGGTACAGTTCTAAGATCTGCTCTTTAGAGAGTTGTCGTTCAAGTTGGAAGGCAATAAAGGCCTCCTGCAGCTTGCGAAACCATTTGCGTTCGCAGGACAAAAACATCAATTTTGCGGTCTGCTGCGTTATGGTGCTTGCCCCTTGTTTGATTTTTCCATGGGTTACATTTACCACAATTGACCGTAGAATGCCGCGAAACGATAGTCCACTGTGCGAAAAAAAGCCATGGTCTTCGGCAGCGATGAACGCTTGGATGAGATGACTGGGCAACTGGTCATAAGCGACTGGGGCGCGTTTGTCTTGCTCAAAGGTGGTAATGACGGCGCCTTCATCGTCCAAGACTACCGATGGCTGAGCGAGTGTATAAATATCCAAGGTAGCAAAGTCTACCCAGTCTGTTTGGAAGAGCACAGCTGCCGCCCCGGTAATTGCAGAAGCGACTAGGATAAGAGAGATGATAAGATGACGTAATGACACCATGCTTCCAATCACTACGCTCGCCTTGAGCTCGTCGAATCCCTTCAACATGCTCAGGGCGAGCGGTTTTTATCCTAGTTTATTGCTGGTTTACAGTCCCTCGACCCATGCCTTAACTGCTGCCTGCAAGCCCGGTGGAACCTTGGCGCCGCCGCCTTGAATGCTACTTGCGCTGCCACCGCCGCGCAGCTCATGAGCCTTGAGCAGTTCGCCCAGCTGCTTGATAGGAACTATTTGCTCAATGCCTTTTGCCGCGTGAGCCAAGAAGGAGCAGCGACCAGAAGCATCGGTACTAATGAGCAGATAGAGGCCAGGCTTGCTCTTTTCCAGCTCCTGTGCAACCAAGCGCATATCATCGGCATCAGCGTTTTCTAGGGTCAGATACAAGAATGGCACATTGCCGCATTGCTCAATCGCCTGCTGCCAGGTTGGCAATTGTGCTTTGAGTAGCTGCTTTTTAAGCTGCTTGAGCTGGCTTTGCAGCTTCTGATTGTCTTCTTGCAACTTGTGCACCGCACTAACCACTTCTTCAGGCTTAACTTTGAATTGTTCAGCAAGCTTTTTAGTTGCAGCAAATGTCTGTTGATAGTTTTTTACTGCTTCTGGGCCGGTGAGTGCGAATAGGCGGCGCGTGCCGCTTGAAAGAGCAGAGTCACTGATAATTTTAAAAGCCCCAATCACGCCGGTGCGTGGCGCATGGGTGCCGCCGCATAGCTCCGCAGAAAAGCCAGGAATCTGCACCACGCGCACATTTTCCGGATTGTACTTTTCGCCGAAGAAGGAAATGACACCCTTGCTCTTAGCGTCTTCCAGCGTCGTGTTGAAAATATTGGAGGCAATATCTTCTTGGATTTTTTTATTGACCAGGTTTTCTATTGCCTCGATCTGTTCCTTGCTCAGTGGTTCATGGTGGGTAAAGTCAAAGCGCAGGTAGTCTGGACATACCAGGGAGCCAGCTTGTTTGACGCCGCTGCCAAGCACCTGCAGCAAGGCGGCTTGCAGCATGTGGGTTGCGGTATGGTTTTTGACCGTGTTGGCACGGATTTCTGGGTCAACCCAGCAATGCGCCATGTCCCCCACTGCTACCGGTTTGGTAGGGAGCACTTGCCCTGCTTTGAGCTTCAGACGTATGGCGATGGCGGGGTGGTGCAAGTCGCCGACTTTTTTCAAATCTACGACCGTGTAAATAGCATCATCAATGGTAACGGTCCCAGTATCATTAATTTGGCCCCCTGACTCGACATAAAATGGCGACTCTTCGGTAATGATCCACAAGCCGTCTTCTTCCTGCTGCACAAAGATGATTTTGCTATCAATCTCGGTTTTCTCATACCCGACAAAGGCAGTGGCTACATTATCCGCCACAATCACTGCCTGCGCAGCGCCTTTCTGCTTCTTGCCCGATTGTTCTTGCTGGCGTTGCATTTCCTGCTCAAAGCCAGCCAAGTCTAAGGTTAAGTTGCGTTCGTGCGCCAGTACGCGGGTAAGCTCCGGCGGAAAGCCGTAGGTGTCGTACAGCTTGAAAATCTGTTCGCCTGTTAGCTCGGTGCGTTTAGTTTTCTTGTTTTCCTCAATATAACGCTCCAGGATGTTTTGTCCTTGCGTCAGGTTGGTGGTGAATCGCTCAATTTCCTGAGACAATAATTTTTTGATCAGGGTTCGGCTTGCGACTAGCTCTGGATAAACGCCGCCCAGCTGGTCGATAAAGGTGTCGGCCAGATCAACAAAAATATTCAAGTCTGGTGAAAGTTTCTGAGCAAAGAGGGCTGCGCGGCGAATGATTTTGCGTAGCACATAACCGCGTCCATCAATTGATGGGGTGCATCCATCAGCGATGATCAGTGAGCTTGAGCGCACGTGATCAGCAAGCACATTAAAGGCAGCTTTAATATTTTTATCCGCAGCGGCATAAGAAACGCCGGTAGTTGTTTCTAGCCGTTTGATCAGGTGTTGGAACAGGTCTGTGCCATACACGTTTTCTTTGCCCTGTAGCACCATGCACAAGCGCTCCAGCCCCATGCCAGTATCAACGCCCTTTGCTGCCAGTGGCACGAGGTTGCCATTTGGCTGACGGTCAAATTGCATGAATACTAGGTTCCAAATTTCAGTGAAGCGTGAGCAATCGCATCCAGGGGCACAAGTCGGCTGCTGGCAGCCACGAGTGGCGCCACGGTCGACATAAATCTCGGTGCATGGTCCGCATGGCCCCGTATCACCCATTTGCCAGAAATTGTCCTTTTCCCCTAAGCGGACAATGCGGTTTGCTGGAACGCCGATTTTTTTGTGCCAGAGGTCATAGGCTTCATCATCTTCACGAAAGACAGAAACATAGAGCTGGTCGGCTGGCAGCATGACGTCTTTGGTCAGAAACTCCCACGCAAACGCGATAGCGTCTTCTTTGAAATAATCGCCAAATGAAAAGTTCCCCAACATCTCAAAAAAGGTCAAATGACGCTCGGTAAAGCCAACCGCATCTAGGTCATTGTGTTTGCCGCCTGCCCGGACGCATTTTTGCGACGAGGTGGCGCGGGTGTAGGAACGTTTTTCCTTGCCCAAAAAGGCATCCTTGAACTGATTCATACCGGCATTGGTGAAGAGCAACGTTGGGTCCTGCGCGGGAATAAGCGGCGAGCTAGGAACAACGGTGTGCCCATTGCGAGCAAAAAAGTCTAAATACTTCTTCCGGATCTGAAATGAGTCCATAGGTTTTCTCTTTCAAGGGGTTAAAACCACGGCGGTTGAACAATGCGTGAATTGTAGCATCTTTAGCTCAGGTCGTACACCCTTTTCCCCTTGCATAAAAAGGCAAAGCGGCATATTCTACCTGCCACTTATTGTTAGGCATCGTTGGAACGCGCTTGACAAAGGCGCTTTATCATTCAAGGAGATCGTCTAGATGAAGATTGTATCATTAATATTCGCAACAATAGTTGCAGGGGTTGTGAGCGGGGGGGTAGTGCAGGCAGCTGAAGAGGCTCCGGCTGGGCCCCAGGCTGAGGGCAGAATAGATTGGAGCGCTTTGCGGCGTGAGGCGCAAGAGCGCAGCGCTAAACGGGAGGCAGATAGAGAGGCCCTGCAAAAGCAGGAGGCAGAGCGCTTGGCGCAAGACTTAAGAGAGCAAAATGCGCGCCGTGCAGAGTTGGTAAGAGGGGGAAATGCGGGGCCCGTTGCTCAGCCCGTGCTCGCCACACCGCCCGCGAACCCGGTCGCGGAGCCGGTAGGAGAAGCGATTCATGCTGGCGCGGCAGCTCTAGCTGCGGCAACAGCAGAACGTCTAGCACGTACAGGCTGGGTGGTGGACGGCGTGCGCTATGATGATGAGCAAGCCTTTTTAGCAGCCCGTGCGGCCGCACGGGATCAGGAAGCAAGACGGCAGGAGGAGCATCGGCTTCGCTTGCAGGAGGCGGCTCAAGCGGCTTTGAAGGAGGGTGAGGAACGTGCCGCGCGTGAACATGGTGAATGGCTTGCGGATAACGATCGGCGTGCTATTCAAGCTGATTCGGTGCTGCAGCAATGTGAGGTATTATGCAACAACGCTATTGGGACTATAAAAGTCCTTCTTGACAAAAATCCTCCTGCAGATGGTGTTATTCGGAACGCACTGCATGGGTTGCTTCTGCAAATGGCTGCATTTGCGCTGAAATCAACGGTTACCCGTTTCAATGCGCTTCCACCAGAGGGGCGCAAGGCTATTATTCCCATCATGAATCGCACAATGATGGTTGATGGAGAAGCTCGCGAAGGCGGCGTCAAAACCCTTGCGCAGCACTGTGCTGCATTAGTCCGGGATTATCTGTTTGACCAAGCAGCCTTGCCTGCTGCCCAGGAATTGCGCGAAGCCCTCTATCAATATGATGTTTTAACCTGGAGTCCAGATTTGGGATTGCCAGAGCCTCATCGTATCCCGGTGCGTGATGAGCACGGGAGGGCAGGACTGAGAGCTCCATGGATAAATGAGTTGAATGAAACCATGAGTGCGTTGTGGCAGATCCTGGATAATTTGTACGACAACCCCGCCCGTTCTGTGGAGCAAGCGCTCAATGAAGCTTCTCCTAGGGCAGCGGCCGATGGGCAGGGTGGTTATCAAACCATTCGTCGCTATCTGGACCAGCATAACTTGTTGGAGGCTGCTGCTATGCGTGCTGACGGTGCTGGCAATGCGGCGATGCGCAACGGGGTCGTTACCCAGCTGCTAGGCTGGCGCGATGGCATTGACGCTCTGCTTGCTCATTTGGATCGAGAAGCGCAAGGGGGACAAGATGTTGACCACCTGGAAGGTGAGGCAGCCCTGCTGCTATGCCGATAAGGCTGTTGTTAGGCACTGATGCCAGAGGGCGGGGAACCCCGCCCTTTTTTGTTGTCTAGCCAGGGGCACGGGATCGGGGGCGAACGTGGTTGGAGCTGGCTGCTGATTGCATAAAAGCTTGAATCGGGCTATCTTGTCTACCACAAAAATTACCAGTCTAGTTACCTTACCAGCTGAGGGGGGTTGCATGTCATCATCAAAAGCAACACTTGATAAGATCGTATCACTCTGCAAGCGTCGCGGCTTTGTCTACCAGTCGGGCGAAATCTATGCGGGCTTGAATGGGGTGTATGACTTTGGTCCCTTGGGGGCGCTGCTCAAGCACACTATCAAAAACAAGTGGCTGGAGCACATGATGAGCTTTCCGGAAGAGGTACTGCTGGTTGACGGCTCCCTGCTGGGCGGGGCAGAGATTTGGAAGGCCTCGGGGCACTTGGATAACTTTAGCGATCCTATGGTTGACTGCTTGCAGTGCAAGAAACGCTATCGGGCCGATGATGTTGACCTGGAAAAAAACTGTCCTCACTGTGGCAACAAACAATGGACGGCGGTACGGCAGTTCAACTTGATGTTCAAAACTGAGCTGGGTGCGATGGCAGATGCTACCAGCGTGGCGTATTTACGACCTGAGACAGCACAGGCTATTTTCATTAACTTTAAAAACGTGATGAGCAGCTACCGCGTTAAAGTCCCGTTCGGGATTGCTCAGATAGGCAAGGCGTTTCGCAATGAAATAACGCCAAAGCAGTTCCTATTCCGCATGCGTGAATTTGAGCAGATGGAAATGGAATTCTTTTGCAAAGGCGAGGATGCTGATCGCTTCTTCGATCTATGGGTTGCGCGCCGCAAAGCATTCTTCATGTCGCTAGGCTTGCAGCCTGATCGCGTGCGCCTACGTCCTCATGCGTCGGATGAACTGGCTCACTATTCCAAAGCGTGCATCGATGTTGAGTACGAATTTCCATTTGGTTGGAAAGAGCTAGAGGGGATTGCTAACCGCTCTGACTACGATTTGAGCCAGCACAGCAAGCACTCTGGTAAAGACCTGGGCGTGTTTGACGAAGCAACCAAGAGCTCGTATGTGCCTCATGTGGTGGAATGTTCGGTAGGCGTCGACCGGTTATTCTTAACCCTGCTGTTTGACGCGTACGATGAGGAAGAAGTTGATGGCGAATTGCGTACGGTGTTGCGCTTTCATCCTGCCATTGCACCGTTTACGGCGGCAGTTATGCCCCTTTCAAACAAGCTTGCAGAACCAGCTGAAAAGCTGTTCTTGGACCTTAAGGCTAAAGGGTTCCGCGTTCAATTTGACGATGGTGGATCGATTGGCAAGCGCTATCGCCGTCAAGATGAGATTGGTACACCGGTGTGCTTCACCTACGATTTTGACAGCGTTAACGACAATTGCGTTACCGCGCGTAATCGCGACACTATGCAACAGGAGCGCGTTAGCATAGACACCATTCATGATTATTTACGTCGACTAGTGGCAGGTTAAAAGAGGACCTGCCCTCTTCGTCCAGAACGAATGCACGTGGTAGTAAGAGCGGGTTGCCTGAAATAAAAAGTAAGGGGCGCATTCGTAAGCGCAAAAAGGAGCGGAGTGAAGATCATTCGTCGTTTGTATGATTGGATGGGAAGCAAAGTTGGTAGCCGCTGGGCCGATGCATGGCTAGCGGCTCTTTTTTTTATTGAATCTTCAGTGTTTATCATTCCGGTAGATCCCCTGCTGATGCTCTATTGCATTAAACGTCAGCGTAAAGCATGGTACTACGCGGCGGTTGCTACTATGGCCTCCGTGGTGGGGGGGCTATTTGGTTACTTCATTGGTGCCGTCATGTGGCAGACCGTGGGAACCTGGATTGTGCACCACCTGATCTCGCCCACGGTGTTTCAAGGCGTAGTTGCCCGCTATCAACAGTATGAGGCATGGGCCGTCTTTATCGCTGCATTTACGCCGGTTCCTTACAAAGCGGTTACCATTTCAGCTGGCTTTTGTCGCCTGGATGTACTGCAATTTGTTCTATTTTCTTTTCTCGGACGGGGCTTGCGTTTTTTCCTGCTCGGTGGTTTAATTTACCGCTTCGGTGCACAAGTACAGGCCCTTGTTGATCGCTATTTCAACGTGCTGGTGGTGCTTTTTATGTGCATCTTGTTTATGAGCGTTAAAATTATTCTCTAAAAGGATAGTGATTATGATCGCCACAAAACGTTTTCTGGGACTTTTGACCTTAGTGACTTTGCTTGGTGCGTGCGGTTGGATAAAATCGGAAGAGAGCCACTTCTTTGACAGTACTGGCAAGCCACTCCCAGCTCTTAGCGCCGTTTTGGATGCGACAGGCATACATCATGATGGAACGCGTGGTGATGTAATCGCCAAGACCCAACAAGCCTGGCTGCGTCCAGCGGGCGTTGAGCGTTTCAACATGACTGATCCGTGGGCAGAGAAGCATGATCAAATTAAGCCGCTCTGTAAGCAGCTTGGGTTGATTGACCCTGTTATGCCAGCAGCTAAAATATATGATTATGCCCTCGTGCATGGTGCTCTCGTTTTAGCCATGCGCGCTCGGATTGCTTTTTTGGTAAAGCTATGGCAGGCAGGTATTCGCTTCAAGCGTGTGGTCATACTGACCGGCAAGCGCGACCTGGATCCGCGAGCTGAACCTGCGGCGGCATTTGAGGATCGCAAGCAACAGATTTTGCCGATACGCTCAGATTGGCAGCGTGGTGAAAAGCCATTACCCCAATTTGAAAGCGATGCGGCAGCTATGATCTACGACCAGGCAGCATTGCCGGCAGACATGCGTGCCTTGCCGGTGGATATCATCGATGCGCCAAAAATAACGACGGCTTCAGGCGATCTGGCGCGTCCAAACACGCAAAGCACGGTGGCAACATGGCTTGCAACAAATCCATCGCCAGGCTTATGCTTAGCAATTACCAATCAGCCGTTTGTTGGGTATCAGGACGCCATTCTCAAAACAGTTTTGCCAAAAGGTTTTACTGTTGAAACAGTTGGTTTTGGGGTGCCGACACGAGAAGAGTTAGCGGCGGTTGGTGGTAGTTCAGCTGCAGCAACTTTGGATGCCGCTTCAGTGTGGTTGGATTCTCTAGCGCGTTGGATGTATCAAGAAAATCTACGCCAGGCTCAAAAGTAATTTAATCAGTGTACGTCTTAGGATCGACATGAAGGAACAATTATTTTCGACGCTTCTGGCTGGCTGTTTGCTATGGGCAGGTTCCTCTGTTCAAGCAGCTGAAGAAGCTATGGATGAGGGACGGGACCGTGAGCGAGCCGTTTATCCGTGGCATAATCGTGCTATGTGGGAGGCAATGAAGCCGCATGTTTCAGCTGATCTGTTACGACAAATAGAAGAATTTCAGCGCAGTGATGTATTGTTGCCGGTCGGTAGCGACGAGCGTCGACAGTTGGAGGCTCGTGTTGCTCATGTGCTTAACGGTGAAGCATTTCCTGCTGGTTGTTGTGATGTTTCAGAGCTTCCGGATGAAGATTTTCCACCCGAGTTCCGTCGCTTTAGTACGCCTCAGGCAATAGAAGCATTTAAACACCGGATGCGTACTGGTACATGGACTGGAGACGATTGCAAAACTGTTATACAAGCAGGGGCTTACTATGTTGCGCGTCCAGATGCCTTAAAAAAAGTAGTAGCAGCGTTTAATAGCGGTTTTCAAGAGCCACCACGTGTTGCTGCTACAGCCACCTTGCCAAAAGTGGTTCCTCAAGAAACATGGGGCAAGATGCATTTATATGATCGCGATCAGAGAGATGATATGTGGACGCAGGCCCAAGCGCTCTGGTTACTATGCGATCAAGACATGCAAGAAAAGCAGGTCGTCGATAACACTGGTGTACCTGATTGGGCAAGGGTAAGTAAGATTTTATTCACTGTTACACCATTTTCCGAGACGGAAAGATTGCGTGACGAAATACGATCATCCCTCACCGTGCATCTTTATACATCGATAGCAGATGAGACCAGAATTCAGGATATTGCCGCAGGGATCGCCATAGATATTGTGCCGGTAAAAGGCCAACAAGTATGCGGCGTGTGGCTCACCTACCGTTCCCATTAGCCGCGCACGCGTTTGCGCAGAGGACGCTTGGGAACCTTGCCGGTAGCAACCAGCTCGGCACAAGCCTTGCTGCAGGTGTTTGCAAGGTCTTGCAGGCAGGCTTCACAGCCAATAAAATGTTTATTGCACTTGGCATTTAGGCAATTCGTATACTCGTCGCAGGGCTGCTGGCAGAGGGCGCAGGACCCGAGAACATCGTCGTTCACCGGTACGGTGATGCGTCCGTCAAACACGTAATTTTTGCCGCGGAAGAATCCATCGGGAAATTGCTCGGCATAGCGGTGGATGCCCCCCTCCAGTTGGTAAACTTCTTTGGCAACCCCTTTGGACTTGAGGTAGGCAGAAGCGCGTTCGCAGCGGATGCCGCCGGTGCAGTACATGAGCACTTCTTTATCTTTAAAAAGTGCCAGGTTTTCATCAACATACGCGGGAAAGTCTCGGAAGTGGTCAATGGGGGGTACAACGGCGTTGGTGAAGGCCCCGACTGCAGCCTCGTACACATTTCTGCCGTCCAAAATCACCGTGTTGGCGTTAGCATTTTTAATCGCCTCATGAAATGCCGCAGGTGTGAGGTGAGTCCCGGCGTCCGCCGCGGTGATAGCGGTGGTGTCTAACCCAAGGTGGGTGATTTCTGGCTTTACTTTAATTTGTAGCCCGGGGAAATACTCGTGCTGTCCGTCGACGATACTGTCCTTAAAATCTATGCCCCCAAAGAACTCGTGGGCGTTCATGGCTGCGATGTACGCGTTAGTTTGCTCTAGCGTCCCACATACGGTTCCATTAATTCCCTCTGTGGCCAGGACAATCCGTCCAGTTAGGTTAAGCGACTGGCATAGTTCTTGCTGCCAGGCACGGATGGCTTCTGGCTGTGGTAGGGTGACGTATTTGTAATACAGGAGTATCCGTTTTGGGGTCATGGCGATTGTTCCTGCTGCAATGCGTTTTGTAGGGTTGAATGAAGAAGAGCACCACCCAAGTTGCGTTGACCTACGGGTAGATCGTCACAGCTCGGTATGATGCTCTTAGTAACGTTTTAAAACAGTGCTACTTTTTTTCTATGTAGAGTTTAAGCAGCGCTGCACAGACGTCAAGGGTTGCAAAGTCTTCATCAAGCAACGCTTGAAGAATATTTGCGTAGGGACCCAGATTGTTGTCTTGAATTGTTTTTTTGATCAGGTCGAGTACTTTGGCGTGGCGGGTAGCAGCAACCTCTTGGTCTGTAGGCATGCTAATCCGCTTGATGTTAGCCTGCGTGTAACGCTTAATGTCCTTGAATGAGTAAAACTCACGGCGGGAAACCAAACTAAACGCAGTGCCACTCTTGCCAGCGCGGCCGGTACGGCCAATGCGGTGGACGTAAGAATCTTCGTCTTGTGGAATATCGTAGTTGAATACGATTTCAACGTGCGAGATATCAATACCACGAGCAGCAACGTCGGTAGCAACCAGAATATCGGCCTCACCTTTTTTGAAGCGCGTCATAACGCGGTTACGCTTCTCTTGGGTGATGTCGCCGTGGATGCCAACCGCCTGGTACCCACGATTTTTCAGGTCATTCACCAAATCATCTACACGACGCTTGGTGTTGCAGAAAATAATCGTCGATTGCGGGTTGTGCAAGTCGATAAGGCGGGTAACGGTGTCCAGCTTTTGGCCTGGTTCTACGTCTAAGTAAAGCTGGTCAATTGCTGGTGCCGAAACCTTCTCATGCGCCACTTTAATGTGCACAGGATCGTTTTGGTAACGCTTGGTCAGCGCCAAAATCTCACGGGCCATGGTTGCGGAGAAAAGAAGCGTCTGTTTGCGCGTTGAAGCGCTTTTCAGAATGCGTTCAATATCCTCTCTAAACCCCATGTCGAGCATTTTATCTGCTTCGTCCAAAACAACCATCTCAACACTGGCCAGGTCAATAGTCTTACGGGCAATATGGTCTAAAATACGACCAGGGGTCCCGATGACGATATGTACGCCACGGCGCAGTGCCTGAATTTGGCGTTCAATGGATTGCCCACCAAATACCGGATGTACCACCAAGCCACGCTTATGCGCTGCAAACTTGTTGAACTGTTCAGCAACTTGCAAAGCAAGCTCGCGGACAGGACACAGGACCAGCACCTGCGTGCGCTTGAGGGCGGGATTAACTTTTTCGATAACGGGAATAGCAAACGCGGCGGTCTTACCACTGCCGGTTGCTGCTTGGCCTATAACGTCGCTGCCACCAAGGATAACAGGGATGGCTTCTGCCTGGATAGGAGAAGCCTCTTCAAACCCTTGATCAGCTACTGCTTGTAGGAGCTCTTTGGAAAGACCAAGTTCGCTAAAAGAACATTTTTTGAGTGTCATGAATCAGCTAGATACTTTCGATGCGAACAACAGTCATTGGTTGGCGATGGCCAGTCTTTGTTCGGCGTTTTTTGCGGCGTTGGAACTTGAAAATAATTACTTTTGGGCCTTTGGTTTGTTTGACAATGCTAGCTTTGATGGTAGCGCCTTTTACAAAAGGTTGCCCGAATTCGAATTTGTTGTCGCCGCTTTTACGCATTACAACTTCACCGAAGGAGACGCTATCGCCGGTGTTTCCGTCAAGTTTTTCAATGGCTACGGTTTTGCCAGGAATGGCTTGGTATTGTTTACCGCCATTTTGAAAAATAGCATAAGTATCAAATTTCATGATCGCATGGACCTTTCAGTCGACAGACATTTAGCTTTAACTCTGATTTTCTATCTGTAACTAAGAAAAAGAACTAAGTGGAGAATGCCTACTATTCTATCAGAGCTGGCATGTATGTCTAGCGGCTTTTCGTGCCCAGTGGCTCTAGCCAGGCTGCGATCATGGGCTAATGCCGGGTGGTTTAAGCCCTCCTCCCGGCATTAGAACATTTTTATTTAGCTTGCTAAGCCTTGCTCTTTTGCCAAGGTTTCAACTTGGGTTCGCAAGACCTCCAGATCTTGTTGTAGCGCTGCAGGTAGCTCATTAAGCGCCTGCTCAAGCAATCTACCAAACAACGCCATCACGGATGGAAAGTGTTGGTGTGAAAGAATCTTCATTACGCGCTCAAGCAAATTTGCTGGCAAGCGGTCTTGCAGGTGTCCAACCAGAGCAATGACCAAGGTTTCGTCCACATTAGCTTCTGGCACAATCAAAATTTTGGCCAGTGGTTTGCGTACTTCGTCCTTGCTCATGGCAATTTTTACTTGGTCGATAACCTTTTGCAGCGATGCGCGTAATTCCGGTTGGACTTGGTTAGCCTTGTCCGCCGCCTCCGTCTGTACTCTTTTGAATTCAGCAGTAATTTGGGGCAACATGTGAATTTCAAAAGTAGCGCCAGGTATTTGGCTGATTTCCTTCATTAAGTTAGAAATACCAAGCAGCAAGCCCAGAACGCCAAAGTCGCCTCTTGCTTCTTTTGCCACCGCTGCCGGGGCAAATTTGCCTTGCACGGCCTTCCAGACATCGCCAGCACGGCGCTTGATCTCTTGGAAGGAGAGGGCGGGGATTGTTGGCTGAGCCTTGGGCTCTTTGGTTGTTGCTGACGCATCAACGCCTACGGTACACAGTGCCACCAGGGTGGCTTTTAAAAGCATATTCTTCATAATCAAACCTCCAGAATTATTGCTTCCATAGGTTTGATTCTACTGTAATAACTTCCCTATTCAAGGGCTCTTTGTGTGACAGGTAGTAACTACCACCCCGCCAAATCGGCTAAATTATCAAGTAATGTTTGCTTACCTGCTGCTGGAGCCTCAACAATCTTAGGAAGTTTTTTGAAAGCAGGGTGGTGCAAGAAGGGTAATAAGGCCTCTTTGCCCAATGAACCCTGTCCAGGAAAAGCGTGGCGGTCTTGCAGGCTGCCCAGGGCGTGCTCCGCGTCGTTTAGGTGAATGAGTTTAATATTGGAAAAACCCATCGTTTCATCAACAAAATCCAGGAATTTTGTCGTTTTTGCGACATCATACCCGTAGGAAAAGGCGTGCGCTGTGTCCAGGCAGTACTGAACCTTTTCGGGCGCATCCAGCAGGTTCTTTAGGATAAGGAAGTCGTACAGGTCATTGCCAAGCGTGCGTTTGCCGTGGGCGGCGTTTTCAAGCAAAATAGTCACTTTTTGCTCTCTTTTGAGCACCATATTGAGCATTTTTGCTACGGTTTCCAGCCCCCGGCGCTTAGCCAGTGGGTCCTCGGGGGTAGCAATATGGCCCTTAGATGAGCCAGCGTGCAATACCACATACGGAACCTCTAGGCTGGCTGCTACTCGTAGCTCTCTGCGGAGCAGGGTGCGTGACAGGCTGAAAACTTCTTTTTTGTGGCTTGCCGGGTTGATCCAGTAAGAACTGTGGATAAAAACGTTGCGCAAAAAACTTTCGCGGGCAGCCAAAAAAGTTTGGCGGTCCTTAGCCGTGATGGGTACGTATTGGTGTTCTTTTTGTTCAACCAAGAAAAATTGAATGCATGACAGGCCCAGCACGCTCGCTTCTTGAACGAGGGCGGACAGGGAATCTTTAAGGCGCAAATGAAGGCCAAGGGTTTGTTTAAAGCTCAATTTTGCTCCTCAACAGAGCCTCATCAAAATAAGGAAGCAGGAGGGTGTAAAAGTCATTTTTGACGCGCGTAAGACCTGCAGCATCATCTGCTTCAAACCGCAGGCTAATGACAGGTTGTGTGTTAGATGCTCGCAGCAAGCCCCACCCGTAGCTCATATGGGCTCGGATGCCGTCGATGGTAATTAATTCCAAGTCAGTACGTTGGGTAAATACATCCTTGATTGCGCTGACAATAACCTGCTTCTGGCCATCGCTTGTGCATGCGATGCGGATTTCGGGTGAGCTTACCTTGTGGGGGATCATACTTAACAATTCTTGCAGCGTTTTGCCTGTGCGGTCGAGTAGTTCAAGCAAGCGCAAACCGGCATAAATCCCGTCGTCAAAGCCGAAGTATCGATCGTGAAAGAAGAAATGGCAGCTCAACTCGCCAGCCAGCAGCGCCTGATTATCTTTCATAGCCTTTTTGATAAGCGAATGGCCTGAGGGGGCGACGCATGCTTTTCCGCCAGCCTTGTGTAAAACATCGATCAGGCTACCAGAACTTTTAATGTCGCAGACCACGGCAGCGCCTGGATGGTTTTGTAGAACCTCCATAGCAAAAAGGGCAAGAAGATGGTCGCCAGAAACGAGCGTGCCATCGCTGGTCATAGGGTTCATGCGGTCGCAGTCACCGTCCAGGCCTAGGCCAACCGCATAGTTATTCGCTTGCAGTTCGTTTGCTAAGGCGTGCATGTGCTCAGCGACGGTGGGGTCGGGCTCGTGGTTTGGAAAAGTGCCGTCAACCTCAGCAAATAGCAATTTCACGTGCGGCCACTGCATCCGCTCAAGGAGTTCTGGCATTACGGTGCCCCCGGCTCCATTGCCGCAATCGATAAGTGCGCGGATCGGCTTGTGTTTTAGGTGAGCAAACTGTCCTTCCAGGTAATCAAGGTAGGCTGTTTTCGCGTCATGTAGCTCATGCTTGCCGTGTTGCTCTACTGCTGGCAGTAGGTCGCCGTTATAAAAAAGTTGTTTGATAGCTGCAATTTGCTCTCCAGCAACGCCCCATATTTTAATGCCATTGTATTCGCCCGGATTGTGGGAGGCTGAAATCATTAATGCGGTTGGCACTTGCAGGTAATGTGTCGCAAAATATACCAGGGGGGTCGGGCAGACGCCGACGTCAATGACGTTAAAACCAAGGTGGGTAATTGCGCGTACAACTTCTGCGTGTATGGCGGGTGAGTGCAGTCTGCCATCTCGGACAATAAAATGCTTGCTCTCAGGATGTTTGCGGTGGAGGTAGGTGACGATAGCTTTGGCCAATTTGTAGCAGTCTTCGATTAGAAGTTCGCTGCCCACAATGCCTCGAATGTCATATTCACGAAAAATAGTTGGTTGCATGCTACCTCTCCCAAGCTGATTGGACTATTGCCCCAGTGTAGGCAAATTTCGCGTGCTTGAAAAGGCTAAAAAGGCTTAAGCCGCGCTTGCTGCAGGCTGTTGGGTTGTTTTCTGGGCAACGTCCTGCTTCACCTGACTGAACAGAGGTTCTACATAGGTTTTGTAGGCAAAAGTGGTTGTTTGCAACGTTCGTTCGTAAAACCACGCTACGCCATCCAGACAGCGAGCAAAATAATACTGAGCGTTGCTGTGCCATGCCGGCACTGGTTTGACTGGGCTGATGAGTGCGCTTTCGCTGCCATGGATAGCGGCAGCGATGTCGCCGTTGCTGACTAATGTTTGTCCGATTGTTTCCAGTCGCTCTTCTATGCCGCGCACCGCATAGACCATGTTAGAGCGCTCTTCCTGCGCTCCGAGCAGTGCCTGTTCATGCGCTGCTAAAGCAAGGTTGACTGGCGTGTTTGGTGCCCCTTGCGCGGGGTTAGTTGGTACGGGTACCACGGGCGCAGCAGGAGAGCCCCACAGGCCGCGCATTATCCCTTGGACAGCTGCATAGAGTAGGCGCCACAGCCCCAGGATGATATCAGCGGCTCGGTGAAAAACATAGTGAAGTAAGGTTGGCTCTTGCGCTGCTGGCATGCTTGCAACGGGTGTTGTTCCACCTACGGGGGCGCTCGCAGCCTGGGTGGCAGTGGCAGGCGTTGCTTTGGCCGCAGCTTGCTCTGCTTGGAAGGCGGCCCCCTTGGCTTTGAGTTGGTCGATAGTGGTATTGATTTGCTTCATAGCCTGCTCAATTTTGGCAACCTCATCTTGGAAGGCCTTCTTGCTCGTCTCAGTTATTTTACGTTCCAAGTCAGTAACCGTGGAGAGATCTTTTTGTATTTCATTTTCTACATCGCGTCCTTGCTGCTCACTGCCTTGCTTGAGAACGGTCAAACTTTTGGTGCGGGCGTTGCCAACATGCATCTTTACTTGTTCGATGTCCGTGTCTATCCCGCCCAGAATTTGCTTGAGCGTTTCTTTGGATCCTGCAATCAGTTGCAACTGCACATTTATTTGGTCGATGTCTGCTTGGTAAGGCGATTGGGGGGCAGCGGTGGTAGCTGTAGGTGCGGGTGTTGTTGTGGTAGCAGCTGCCTCTTCTGCTGGAGCAGCTTCTTCGGTTGATGCCGCTTCAGCTGGTTGCTCACCCATGTTCTGATCGGTAACGGTAGGTCCACTTGGTGCTTGCTCGGTAGCTGGGGCTGGTGCGGCTGCGTTCGAGGTATCTGGTTGCGCGCAATAACCGTTGCTTGCGGCAAGCATGCTGATGAGCAAGGCCAAAAGGGTAGTTGTAGGCATGGTATTAGTCCTTTAATGCATCTGCTTTATTAAAAATTTCTGTTGCCTCGCCAATGTCGCTATTAGTTTTTTGCAAGAAGTCATCAACGCGGTCATTCAATGCGAAGGTAGCATCGTACAGTTCCGTGCGTGTAGCAACGATCTTCGTAACAACGTTATCCATGCTGGCAACATGTTGTTTTGTTTTTTCAAAAAGTTCCCCAAGCACTTTGTTATCGCCCAAAGGGGCAACCGCAGCTGTTGTCTCTTGCATGTCGGCAGTATCTGGCCATTGCAGCTGGGTAGGGGTTGGAGGGGCATCAGCTGGTAAGGCGGGTTGTTCTGCAACCGGAGCTGGCTGTTCAATGGGTGCTGCTGCTGGGAGTTGGTCCGCTGGTTGTTGCGCGTAGTCTATTGTTTGCTGGTACTGCGCTTGTTCGGCTTGATACTGCCCTTGATCTGCTTCCGTTGCTGCTGACAAAGAGTGCCACGCGGCGCATCCACAAACAAGTAGGGTTAGAAGTGCAAAATGCATCATCTCATGCCGTCCCTTCAATAAAAATCCCTCTGGATTGACCAGAGGGATCGTACCATGCAAGGTAATTTGAATGCAATCTTTACAGGCTTGGTGGGGAGGTTTGAGGCATGGGGACCGGTATGGGTTGTTGCGCGTTGACCGGTTGTGTCGTGAGTCCTGTGGTTGCTTGAAGCGGGATGGAGGGAGGCAAGACAGGCGCTTTTGGTGGCATTGCTTGTTGTAGCGCGCTGCTAGGACCCCCAAAAATAAGTGATTTGCACCAGCGACATTGGTCGATTATCCAGGCAAGCGCATCAATACAGACCTGGTACAGATGCTGAAGAAACGAGTGCTGAACAATAGCCTGCTTAACATCGTCAGGTTGTTTTTGCGCAGCCTGCGTTGAGGTCCCCATAGCAGGAGCATTTTTTGAAGCGGCTTCTTTTAGCTTCAGCTCTTTGACCCGTTGGGCGCGGTTTTTTATAAAGAGCCCCTCAGCTTCGATGGTTTTAATCTCGCTCTCCGTGCGACCAATTTGTGCAACAATTGTCTGCACGACCGTATCAAAATCAGCAAGCAGGTCTTGCTGTAGGTATTGTTGTTCGTTGCGAATGGTTTCTAAGATAGTGATTTTGAGTTCGTAGTACTTATCACGCGCTTTGTTGTGGTCGATGATGTCCCACAAGTCATTAATAATAGTTTGGGCTTTGGTGAACTCTTGCTGGATGGTCTGTAGGCGCTCATCTACGCGCTTAATCCGATCAACTAAGGATTTGCCTAAATCCTCAATAGCCTTCATATCAAGGCGCAGCTGCTCTAGTTGCAGGGTGTAGTGCTTAATGTTGGATTCGATGATGTCGATTTTTGCCTGCAGCTCCGGATCTTGCCTCTCTGCAGAAGCCCCGACAGCAGACATATCTTTTTTACGCTTTTTTTCCAGATAAGCGTTAACGTTTTCAAAGAGCTCGTTGATTTTCCCTTCGGAAAGGCCGAGCCCTTTGTAATAAGTATCGAGCGTACGGTCGGTATCGTTCAGTTTGTCGATAAATATGCGGCGCAGTTGCTCGGTTTGGTTTACCAGCTCTTGGATTTCTGAGAAGGCCTCATGCGACTTCATTAACCATTCGCGCTTTTTTGCCCAATTGCCTTGCACGCCAATTTTTTGCACGTCGGCAGTATTAGGCCCTGCACTTGCTAGTTGTGGTTGACCGTCGGTTGGCAGCACAATGCTGCTCGTGGTCATTGCAACAACAAAAAACGCGCGTGCTAACACGAGTGGCTTCATCCATCACCTTCTCTGATCAGGGTTTAGAGCGTTTTAGCCAGGTCTTTCAGTTCGCGGTACAGGCTGTTGACGAGCTCTTCCGCTTCAGCTGAGGTATAGCTCCACGAGATGCCCTGTTCCACCTTTGTTAAAATAGAACGATCGGATTTAATGTCAATGATGTCGATCCGGATGATGTTCATCAGCGGGTGCACTTGGGATGGTGCGCGAACTACGCCTGCACGGCCCAAAATGCTGTACGCAATATTATTTTGGCCCAGAAAGTTGATCATTACTTTCTTTTGCCAAACCATGTTGTGATAGCCGGTGTGCTCTTTATGAATGCTCATTAAAAGGCTTTCTTGGCCCTTTGGATAAATACACTGAATCGGCGTTGTGTTAGGGATGCCTTTTTCGGAAAAGGTTGCCAGAATGCCAAGCGCGCGCTCAGTTTTGAGAAATTCCACCAAATCTTCAGGGAGTTTAATACCAACATGTTTTGCCATAGTCTATCTCGCGTCCTTTGGACAATAAGGTGAATAATAAAACGTACTGAGGCTCACAACAAATGGTAGGCGCTAGAATAACCGAAGTACTACTTCGTTTTCAAGGGCCATTCCTTTGAGGGTTAGGCATATGCGATCATGTATGACTGAGATTAAGCCTGCATTTTCAAGCAACGGTAGCTGACTCCTCAGGTGTACAAGCTCATTGTGCTCTAACCAGTATACCATATCCTGCAAATCAAGGCCTTTTTTCTGGCGTAAACCCAGCATCAGATGCTCTAATACAGCTTGTTTGCGGGTGAGCGTTTCTGTGGTGCAGGGTACGATGCAATCGGCGTTTTGCCCTGATTTCAAGTAGGTTACGAGATTGTTTGTGTTGATCGACCGTACAGATGAGTCAAACGATGATGCCCCGACACCAAAACCTTTATAAGGCCTGCGTTCCCAATAGCCTTGATTATGCAAAGATGCATGACCAGGCCGGGCAAAGTTTGATATTTCATACTGCATCAGGCCATTGCTTTCTAGCATTTGCACGGTGTTTTCGTAGGAGTTGACCACGCTGTTCTCGTCTGGCAGTGCTATTTTCCCCTTTTGCACCCCAAAATAGAGAGGAGTTTTTTCGTGGACGGTCAAAAAGTAGAGGGATAGGTGCTTGAGCGGCCACTGGACGGCTTGTTGCAGCGTGTATTGCCACATCTGCTCGCTGACTTCTGGCAGCCCTAAAATCAGGTCGGCCGATAGATTGGGGATGTACTTGGGAGCAATACGCATTACGCGTTGCACATCAGCGGCGCGTTGTCGGCGGTTGAGCTTAAGCAAGACGGCATCGTCCAGGCTCTGTACGCCTACGCTCAAACGGTTAATCCCTAGCTGATGCCAGCAATCCAATTTTTCTTCGTCGATGTCTGCTGGGTTGCTTTCTAGCGTAATTTCCACGCATGAAGTCAGGTCAAAGCACTCACGCAGGGTGGTAAAAAGCTCGCTGATCCAGGGGAGCGGGTACAAGCTTGGGGTACCACCGCCAATAAAAATAGTGGTGATTGGCTCTGGTGCCGAGCCCCGATGACGGGCGAAAGTGCGAATCTCTGCAAGCAGCGTGCGATGGTATTGCTCCTGGTAATCGGCATGCTGCTCAAAGGCTACAAAGTCGCAGTAATGGCACTTGAAACTACAAAATGGCCAGTGGATGTAAAGCGAAAAAGGGGGCTGCTGGAAAGGTATCACGTGGTTGGCTTGGTCGCGGTAATAAGGTCTATAATTGCTCCTTTGTCGCGTACGGCATGGAGCTTAATGGCTTCAACGTTAGCAAATTTGATCTGCTGCATACGCTCAACCATGGTCTTCATGATTGCGGTGCACGGATGGGCAGAATGAGTTTGCTCAAGCCAGTATAGCAGCTCTTCATCGGTTTGTGGACATGTTTTCCAGTTGTAACGCTCGTCCAGATAGCGCTTAGTGATCTGGGAAAGAGTGAAATAAAATTGTTTAAAGTCATGCTGGTGCTTGAAGCTCTCAGGCTGGAGGTTGTTAACCGCCTCCAGGGCACGCTCCCAGGATGTCTTTGGGCGTTTCTTGCGCAAAAAATACCAAACAGCAACGCCTATAAGCAGGAGGCTAAGCGCGACGGCTGCCAAGAGCCACGGGTTCTGCCACCAGGGAGCTTCGTAGAAATCGTAGATATCAAAAAGGGTAGTATCAGCCATGAGAATGGTACTCCTAATTAGCGGCGGGAGCGGTTTTGCAGGAAACGAGCTAAGGGCGGAATGAAGGGCGAGCCCGCAGGTACCCGCAAGGTGCTGACGCGGTGGCGGTCGAAAAACCGCTTTTGCTCCAGGCTATAAGCTGCCAAGTGCTCGTTAGCTGTTGTGGCATGCACGGTGATCAGCTCGCCGGTTTCTGGGTCGTGCAGGTCCAGATAGCCAACGTCAGGCAGCGCCTGTTCACAAGGATCATTAACGTGTAGTGCCAGCACGTCGTACAACTTGGCTACCGCCCCAAAGGTCTGCATGGACGCCAGATCAGTTTCCAGCCAGTCGGAAATAATGAAAAGCACTGCATTGCGGACAGGGTGGGTAACTAAATGCGTCACAAGTGCAGGCAGGTTACTTCTGCCAGATGCTTCGGTTTGATAAATCGTGTTAAGCAAGCTGCTGGTGTGAGCGCTGCCTTTTCTTGGTCGGATGTGATGATGAACGCTGTCGTTGAAAAGGACTAATCCAACATTATCTTTGTTGTCTTGCGCTACACAGATAATTGCTGCTGCAAGATCTTTGACCGTGTCTATTTTAAGGGCATCGCCTGAACCATACAGCAGCGAGCTTGAGGTATCCATTGCGACAATGATTGTTCGCTCACGGTCCTCCACAAACTCTTTAACCATGATGTTGCCCATTTTTGCCGAGCTATTCCAATCGATCGAGCGTACGTCATCGCCTTGCTCGTAAGAGCGAATTTGATGAAACTCCAACCCGGTACCGCGAAAGGCAGAAAGATAGTCGCCTGAAAGTGTGTTGTGCATCATGCGCTTGGTCATGAGCTTGATTTTTTTCACGCGGTTGCGGATGGCATGGTTGACCATGGTAATCCTTTGGTGGTGGGCCGCTTTGATCTACATTGCTCGACCTGCCTATCATCCATAGTCTTGACGGAGGATGAAGCGTGTTGTCCCTCGACGGTGCTCGGGATGAGCGGAATCATTGGTGAAATCGCTCGCCCTGAGCGTGTCGAATGGTTTGATCGAACGGTTTATTTTTCTACCACAAATCCTGCATCAAATCAGTGAGTGCCTTTGGCAACGCAATGCTACCGTCAGCTTGTTGATAGTTTTCCATTAAAGCAACCATCAGGCGGGGTAGGGCCAGCGAGGAAGCATTTAAGGTATGCGCCAGTTGCGGCTTGCCTTCAGTGCTTTGGCGGTAGCGTATTTGGGCGCGTCGTGCCTGGAAGTCAGTGCAGTTGCTGCAGGAAGATACTTCGTAGTACCGATCCTGTCCCGGCAGCCATACCTCAATGTCGTAGGTGCGGGATGATGCGAATGAGCAGTCTTCCGTCGCCAATAGGCTAACACGGTAATGCAGCCCAAGCTGTTGTAAAATGCTCTCAGCACAGCCTACCATGCGGTCCAGCTCAGCATTCGAGCTTTCTGGTTGGGTAATGCTGTACAGCTCTACCTTTTCAAATTGGTGGATGCGAATAAGGCCGCGCTCTGTAGAGCCGTAGGTCCCTGCCTCCCGACGGAAGCAGCTAGTCCAGGCGGTTAAGCGCAGGGGCAGCTGACCGGCGTCCAGAATGCGATTTGCATAGACGTTGGTGAGGTTCACTTCTGCCGTAGGGATGAGGCACAGGTCTTCGCCTTCAACTTGGTAGTAATCGCCTTCAAATTTGGGCAGGTTGCTTGCGTTGTACATCCCTTGGCGATTGATCAGGTAAGGTGGAATGACCGGCTCAAAACCGCATGCAGCATTATTTTTTAGCATGAGGCGGGTGAGCGCGTACATGACTCGTGTACCGACGCCGCGGTAGAGCACAAAGCCCGAACCGCTTGATTGCGCCGCCGTCTCCATGTCAAACCATCTGACCTGCTGGTTGAGCTCGACGTGATTCTTGTGGGGGAAGGCAAACTGCGGTTTTTCACCAACGATTTTAACCGGTTTGTTCGCCTCTTTGTTGCCAATAGGTAAGTCTTCCTGCGGCAAGTTGGGGCATGCCAGGTAGAGCTTTTTAAACTGTTCTTCGGTAGCAGCTAGGGCCTGTTCAGCTTCTTTGAGTTGCTGGCCAAGCTTGATCGATTGTTCGCGCAGCTCCGGGGTGATGCCTTTTGCCCCCTGGGCAGCAAGTTCATTCTTGTCTTTGCGCAATTGCTCAGCGCGTTGGCGTGCCGTACGCACTTCTTGCTCAAGGGTGATAAGGCTATCTACCGGGAAACTTGGCTCCTTGCGTAAAATAAGCGTTTTTACCTGCTGTGGTTGTTCGCGTAGGAGGGCTAGGTCGATCATGGCGAGCTCCGCATTTTTCTAATTAATCATAGTGCCAGTAAGCCTACCGCATTCTGCGTTTTCAGGCAATCTGGACCCCACTTTCTTGCGCCAGGGCCGCATAAGCATCCAATTGGCCAAGGAGCTCTAGCGATTGAATGAACACATGCTTGTGTTTCTGCATAAGCTTAAAGCTGGCAAGGATGCGGCCATGGTTAGAAAAGAAGCCTGGTTGTTCATCAAAGGTGCTGGAGGTAAGCGCTTCTAGCAAGTCATGCAGGGCAGCTGTCTCTGCTGTACGCTTGGTTGCCAAGTGTTTTGCTTCAGGCAACAACTCACGCAGCTGCTCGTCTGCGGCTACTAACCGCTGTAGCTTTTCTAGCGTGAGTGCCAGGGTATGCACCGGCTTGAGTAGCTGATGGATGTAGCAAATACTATTGTTTTCTTGGCGGAAGACCTTGATTCCTTTAAAGAAAATAAAGCCAATCAGAAGAAGGGGAATGAAGGTGATAACAAGCGTAATAATAAGGCAGCTGGTAATAAGCAGTCTGAGGAGGTCTGGAGCGCTGATAATTACACATACAACGGGGATCAGTACGCCCGAAACAATATGCCAGAGCTCCATGCCAAGCTCGCTCTCATGCAGAAATGACAAGAAAGGAAAGGGGTATCCGACAAACAATTGCTCAGCCACCGGGTGTTCCTGCCAAAACCACGTGAGTTCTTTTTGCGCCTCTTTGAACGTGGTAAGCGTTAATCTAAGCTCCTTTGTTAAGGCAGGGTTTGCTTTGAGCCTGCTAATAATGGCATTGTGGTTTTTTTGTCGATTTTTTTCGTCTGCCAAGAGATTGGCCAGCACAATTTTGCCCGGTATGGTGACAGCCTTAGTTGGTTCGTTTGAGCTGTTCTGATCATCATATTGGAATAAGATTTTTTTGTAGAACCGGGAAAGCTGGCTGAGCATTTTTGCATAAGTTTGTGCTGCTTCCTGCGTTTCTATCGGAATTCGACTCAAATCACGGGGGGCTATGCTGTACCAGCTGTCCTGCTCTATGGCCAGGCGTTGTGCAAGGATAAGGGAGCGTAGATCTTCATCATCCAGGGTGCTTTTCTTTTCATCTCGTTGTGCTGCCTGCATAGTTGGCAACATTACTGAGCAGCAGAGTGCGCTAAAAAGCAGGCGAACTATTGCGGATGAACGGTAAGACCTGAAATTAAACATTGATATGCTCCTAGGCACGAGGCATTTGCGATGAAATGGTATGCTTATAATGGACGAGCAGAATTTTAGCTGAAAAAGAATCGATGGCAAATGAAAAAGAGGGCGATTCTGGCCGATTCTTTCCTTGGCTCAAGCGGTTCAGGGTTGCTTTGCCGCTTCGCATGCTTGGTTAGCTAAGGTGACATAGGCGTCGATTCTACCCAGCAGCTCAATCGACTGAATGAATTCGCCCTTACTGGAAAGCATTTTTTTAAAGACGGCTGGCACCAGACGGTTGGAAAAATACGAATTGTCGTTAGCAAACGTTGATGATCTTAGACTGCTGATAAGGTCTGCCAACTTTTCCGTTTGTGGGGTTGCTATTGTGAGAAGGCGTTCAGCCTCTGGCAGTAGCTCACGCAATGTTGCATCTGAAGCAATAGCGGTTTGCAGATGTTCTAGGTTGAGAGTCAACGTATGAAAGGGCCTGAGAAGACGCTGCATGGTGTTTGTAGCATCTAGCGTTTGTCCAACCACTCGGAAGCTATGAACAGAGAGATAGTATGCCCCCGCTACCAAGCAAAAACAGACATAAGCTGCTATAACCGAGGAAGACGCTGTAATGGTTACGTTTGTGACAAGACAGGGTAATAAGCCTGCTAGCGGGGCGGTTCCTGCAAACAGTACCATGATCATGAATATGTACCATGCCTCCATGCCGGCTTCACTTTCGTGTATGCTGGGCAAAAACCACGGGTATGGGGATTGTAAGAAGTCTTTCTCTTGCTGGCTGAATGGTTCCCAAAAGCGAGCAATCCCCTTTTGTACCTGTTGAACGTTGCCAAGAATATTAGCTAGTTGTTTGCGCAGCGGTTCGTTCTGGATGAGTGCATTTATGATAGCCTCTTCACGTGCGCTCAGAGGCTTTGGCATGGCAGCAAGGGCCAATCTGCCCGGTATTGTAACTGCAGTTTGCTTGACCTGATCATCCTGTCTTGAAGCGCTATGTTCTTTGTGCGCTGTGTGTATCTGCTTGTACGCCTCAGCTAATGGCTCAAACATTTCCATGTAGGTGGAAAGAGCAGCTTCCTCATTTCCTTCCCGGATAAATACCCAGGGTGCTATGGGAGAGGGAAAAAAAGTTTCGGCTTGTCCGAAGAGTGGAGCAAGAAATCCCAAGTTCACGAAGGCATAAAACAAGATCACTTTTCTTTTGCTAGGTGCAACCATGAACTACCCCGATCGCCTTTCTAGGGAACACGTATTGGAACGTTTTTAGCCAAGGAATTTTTTGAAGAACCCCGCAATTCCCCCGTCATGCTGACTGCTGTTGCCCAATTTCTCGGCAAAGCTGAGCAATGCTTGCTTAGTTTCCTCGTTGAGTTTGGTTGGGATGTCACAGGCCGTGATGATGACAAAGTTGCCCCGTCCGCTGCTCCGCAGTTTTGCAAACCCCTTCCCTTCAATCACGATTTCTTTGCCGACTGGGCAGCCTTTAGGAATTTTGATGGTTTCTTTGGTGCCATCGATATTTTCAAGCTCGATTTGGCAGCCCAAGACGAGTTGAGGGTAGGTAAGTGCCAGGGTGGTAACCAGATCATAGTCTTTGCGGTGGAACACTTTATCTGGGGTCACTTGGACGGAGATGAACAGGTCGCCTGCTGGGCCATTGAAAGTGCCCGCATCGCCTTTGCCCGTCATGCGCAATTCAGCATCTTGGTAAATCCCGGCAGGGATGTTGAGCGTAAGCTTTTCGTACTCCTGCACACGTGTTTGTCCGCGGCAAGTGCTGCACGCATCGGCAATCTTAAATCCTTGTCCATGGCAGGAGCTGCATGGTTGGTTGAAGGCGAAAAAGCCCTGTTGCAGGGTAACCGAACCATGGCCGTGGCAGGTGCCGCATATGGTTGGTTTTGTTCCTTCTTTGCAGCCACTGCCTTTGCAGCTGGTGCATGGAACATAGTGGTAAATTTTAAGTTCTTTTTTGCAACCTAGATAGGATTCCTTCAGGCTGATTTGAATGCGCTGCTCTAAGTCATGGCCGCGTTGCGGGTTTGGGCCCGTTGTTTTAGCGCGTCCTCTTCCTCTGCCTCCCGCTTGACCGCCGAAAAGATTTTCAAAAATATCACCGAAATGCTCAAAAATATCTTCCATGTTTTCATGGTGAGCATGCGTGCCTTGCGTAGCGGAATGGCCAAATTGGTCGTACTGGCGACGCTTGTTATCATCCGAAAGCACTTCATAAGCCTCGGTTGCTTCACGAAACTTTGCCTCCGCGTCTTTGTTTCCTGGGTTGCGGTCTGGATGGTACTGAAGCGCAAGCGCTCGGTAGGCTTTTTTGATTGTTGCAAGGTCAGCGTTTTTGGCAACGCCTAACACCTCGTAAAAGTCGCGTTTTTTTGCCATGGGGATAGTGCAGCAATGGTTAGGAAATTAAGGTTGGTTTAGCATGCTTGGTGCCGAAGAGGGGACTCGAACCCCTACCCCTTTTACAGGACTAGACCCTGAATCTAGCGTGTCTGCCAATTTCACCACTTCGGCTTGAAAGTGGGGAATATCCTAGCATGTTTTTGCGGCTTGGCCAATCACATTTTGTGCGAAATGGTTAAATTTCTGGCACGCTGCCTGGGAGTGCAGGACGTCCCCCTCACGGGCGGGGAGAAACGAAATGCCAGCATTTTTTAGGTTGAGCTCCCCTTCCAGTTGGCAAATCAGGTCTAACAGGGTGATGCTGGTACCGCTGCCAATGTTGAAAATTGCTCCTTGTAAATTGTTGCTCATAGCTGTCAGCAGGTTAGCTTCTACGGCCTTGCTCACCGGAATGAAGTCACGCGTTTGCTTGCCATCGCCAAAGACAGTCAGGGGCTGGCCGACTTTCAGGAGATGGGTGAATTTAGCCACTACGGCCGCGTAGGAACCGTGAGGATTTTGGCGGGGACCGTAGACATTGAAATAACGCAGTGAAGCGGTATTGAGATTGGATGCCTGCGCTGCTTTAACGCACGCTTCCTCAGCAGCTTGTTTGCTTGCCGCGTAGGGGCTGAGGGGGAGGGGAGTGTCATCTTCTGAGCAGATGCCTGCGCGATTGCCGTACACTGCGGAAGATGAAGAGAGGACAAAGGTTTTTACGCCGTTTTTTGCTGCGGCGTTCAGTAAGTGCTGCGTGCCTTCAACATTCACCTGTTTGCAGAGCGCAGGGAACATGATGGATTCGGGGACGGAAACAAATGCTGCCAAATGAAAGACGATTTCTTGCTGTGTTGTTGCTTTTAAGCAGCTATAGGGCGAGCGTACGTCCGCGTACAAGAGGTTGATTGCGCTGACAACACTTTTCAAGTTGCCCAAGTTGCCTGAGCTAAAGTTGTCCATAACCGTAACGCGCGCGCCAAGCGACACGAGTTTTTCAACAAGATGCGAACCGATGAATCCAGCGCCTCCCGTGACTAATACCTGCTTCTTATGGTAAAAACGCTGCAGAACGGCTTCCACCTTGTGCTCCTTTTTGGATAACCTGCATAGAACTGGTATGTGTTTTTTCTAGTACTGCTGCAACAGCTTTACCGTCTTGGTAAGCCTCTTGCATGCTTGAGTATTTCCATGCGCCGTAGCGGCCAATGGAATGGATGTTCAGCGTTTGTAGTTGGTCGAGCAAAGGTTGCAAATTCTGCTGGCGCCAGTTGTCGTAAATAACGTAGGCGTGCTCAAGGTGCAGTATTTTTTCAACCGTTTTATGGTGACTGCCTACCCCCAGAAAAGCAAGGGTTTTGCTGCGTGCTTCGTCAATCATGCGCTGCAGGGTGCCGGCAGAATGATGTTGCGGTAGGTAAGAGAATTCGCCATAAACGGCGCTGTGCCCAGGTGGCACGAGCGATGCAGAAACATTGTGCCAAAAGCCCAACCGATAAAATGGATATATTTCTTCGGGAAAATAGATCCAATGTTTGTCATGGTGAAGAGGAACATCAAAGCCCAGGTTCATATTTACTACGCTATTGTGGAGCAGGTGGCGCTGTGCTTGTTTTACATTCGTGTGCGCCGGCTCTTTGAGCAGTCCGAGCAAGCGGTTTAGTGGGAGTGTTGAAATCAGCGTGGTATAGGTTGTGCTTGCGCCGTTGGCAAAGTGGACGCGTCTGCTTTGCGCATCGATGTGTACAACCTCGTGGTTGACGTGGGCAGGCTGGGTTATTTTTTTTGCAATGCTCGTGATGATGCGCTCAATCCCGCCCTGCTTTGGGTAAAAGAAGGAACTGTTGTACCCTGCCGTAGTATTTTGTTTGTACGGGAGGCACCCTTCCACAATGCTCTGCAGGCTAGTAGATGGCACAAAGCGCCCCGTCCAGGCGGGGTGCACCTTTTTCAGGTCGTAAGACAATAACTTGCGGTTGTACGGAAAGAAAAAGTGTTTGCCGATGGCAGCGCCAAAGTGCTTGAGTACCCAGCGATGAAAGTTCTGCGGATCTTTGATGCGCGTATGGCGTTTAACAAAGCCCTCAATGCAGTCAGCAATGACGTCGCTTGGCAGCCCATACAAATTCATCTGGAAGGGATATTCGGTCAAAACATTATGCGAAAATATTGCAGAGCGACGCTGAATTATATTGAAAGCTGCAATCCCGATGGTGTGATCGAGGAAGTGCTTAAACCCGTCATCGCTAACGTGCAAATAATGGCCCGTATGGTCAAATGTGTAGCCGCATTCGCTTACCGACTTAAGCAAGCCCCCTGGACGATCGCTTTTCTCAAAGATTTGGTAGGGAATGTTGCTGCAATCAAGGTGATACGCAGCACTCAATCCGGTGAGTCCTGCTCCCAGAATTACTACTCCTGCCACGCTATCTCCTTTTTATGTGTTAAGCGTGAGTAACATTTATGATGATAGCAGGATGGCGCTTGATAGCAACTTTAGGCCGAGAGCAGCTTCATGGCGGTGTCTTTGACCACAAATTTGCCCTGTTTAACTTGGCCTTCAAGGCGCTTTGGGTAGCTAACCACCAGATGGTATTTGTTCACGGCAACCACCTTTTCATTCAAGGTGAAGACCAACTGTTGCTTGGTGCTGTTCCATGCTCCTTGGCAAATAAGGTTCTTTTGAATTGGTAGCAGTTCTTCCCGCTCTTTTTTTTGGTAGAGCGATGCTGCCAGAGCATCTATTTTTTTGCCTTTCCACTCCAGAACGAGGGTGGTGAACTTGAGCGGGCGTTTGCTTTTCAGGACAAACGAAGATGTCCAGGCCCATTTTTCCTTGTTGAAATGGATCTTGCGGGCACTCAATGGGTATTCCCGCCAGGTTGGCGTGGTAAATAGACTGAAAACGTTAGTTTTATAGTGACCGTACGGCAGTTCGCTCTGCAGCGAGGCACAGCAAAAGAAAAGCAGCAGCAATGAACGAGCATTCATGAGGTCCCCCTTGCAGGTAAAGCAACCACCTCATGGTATGCCGGCAGCGTCGATTAAATAAAGAATTTAAAAACCGAAGCGATTAATGGTAACGGTTAGACGTCGCCCCGTCGCATAGCTGTCAGTATTGAAGTAGCTTGGTAGTGGTGGGAATGGGCTGGCCAGTTTAGTCGTTTTCATAATCATTTCATCAAGCTCAGGCTTTCCGGTTGATTGTAGCATTTCGCTATGGGTTACATTCCCGTTTTTATCGATAGTAAAGCTGATAACGGCAATTCCCTCTTGCGGATTGCGTGTGTTTTTGCGTTCGAAATTCTGCTTCCAGGCTGCTTGTAAGCACCAGGTAATTTTTGATTCATACATGAGGTATTTAAGCTCGGAAAAATCTGGTTTGACGTCTGGATCGCCGTCGCGGTCTATCAGGTCAGTGCCGTCTTCGCCATCCAGCTTTTCAATGAAGCCCTTGGTTAGGGCGATGATGCTGCGCTCTTGGGCTGCCCCATCTTCGCGCCGTGCGCCGCGCACAAGTGTGCGCCTAGGGCCTCGACCGCTGGTAGCGGCGATCGGGGTAGTTGTGGCTTTGCGTGCTTGTGCATACCGCAAGCCGTCACCACCGGCCAAGGCCTGGGTAATTTCTTCAATTTGTGCAATGCGTTCAGCAGTGGTCAGGGACGATGTCTTTTGCTCTGTTGGTGCTGCGTCTAGATCGATCACCCGTGAGGCTTTTCTTTCGCGTTGTTGGGCTGCTGAGGTGGGAGCATCTGGCTGTGGAGGGAGTGCTGATTCTGTGCTTGTTGCTACAGCGGGGGTAGGTGGCAGCGGCGTTGTTGCTGGTTTGTGAACCGCACTGGGTTGACTATCCATAGTAATTTCCGCAGCGACTTCAGTTGCGTGCTCGGTGGCCGTTTGTGCCACCACGCCGTCTTGCGTGGTAGGAATTTCTTGCGGTGCTGGGCTTAGGCGCACCTGCTTGTCCGGTGGGGGTCCGTCAAACAACGTCCAGCCAAAGTTGCTGCGTGCCGCTACCAATTTTGCTTGGCGCGCGGGCCGCTGCACATGGAGCGCTTTGAATGCTTGGATTAAAGCTTCACGGCGCTTTTTTTTTGCTGTGGTGCGCGCCTCATGTTCTGCAGGGCTTAACAGCTCTGCCAGGGTGCTAACAAAATTGACCATCCGCTTTTGAAAGCCGTATTCGAAGAAGAGGTCAGCAAGAATGAGGTGGAGAAAAATGGACAGAAGAAGGAAAAGGGCAACCAAGCGTGCGGGACGCTCGGTTGCTGAGGTTAGCGTTTTTTTGAATGATACCACAGCAGAGCACTCCTTTTTAGGTAGTGTCAGCTTATGGTATTTTCCAATGAGAGGCGACTATTTTTTGTCGGGTGCTGGTCCTCACGTACAAAGAAGTTGACCAGGTTGGGAAAATGGTCTAGAAAGAGGTTCTTTTCCCAAGAAATCAGAAGGGTGTACAGTGGTTACGCCATCCTGCGTTTTAGCTTTGCGAAGGTTTTACCATGACAAAAAAAATTTGCCTTGCCAGTGACAACTGGATCCCAGCACATCCTCTAGTCATGGAAGCGGTTGTGGAGGCAAATAAAGGGTATGCTCCTCCCTATGGCGGCGATTCCTGGACTCAGGAAGCAATCACTTTGATTCAAAGCGCCTTTCAGAGTGCCGGGAAGGTTTTCATTGTGCCGACGGGCACGGGTGCAAATGTCTTAGCCCTTAGGCTTTGCTGCAAGGCTTATCAGTCGGTTATATGCACCGACATTGCCCATATTCAATACCAAGAGTCAGGCGCAGCTGAGGCGTTAGTCGGATGCAAGCTGCTGACCGTTCCACATGAGGAAGGCAAAATAACTCCTGCTGCAATTATAAAAAGGCTAAAAAGAGAGCGAGCGTTTGGCAGACATTCTACCGCGCCGCGCGTCTTATCGATTACGCAGCCCACCGAGGTTGGTACTGTTTATACTCGTGATGAGCTAACAATGCTTGCAGCCTTATGTAAGCAGGAGGGGCTATTGCTTCATCTTGATGGCAGCCGATTATACAACGCGGTGGTTAGCTTAAACTCGTCTTTGCATGAAGTGGTGCAAGCTGCGCAGGCAGACGTTCTATCGCTCGGTGGAACCAAAAATGGGTTGATGGGGGCGGAGGCGCTGGTGATTTTTAATCAGGATTTACAGGAAGGGGCGGATTACTTGCAGAAGCAGATGTTACAATTGCCATCAAAGATGCGCTATTTGTCTGCCCAGTATCTTCCATTTTTCAAAAATGATCTCTGGCATAAACTTGCTAGCCAAGCCAATCAAAAGGCCCAGGAAATTAATGCTATCATTCAGTCAATTCCTCAGCTCAGGCTTAGTTACCCGGTTCAAACAAATCAGATCTTTTTTATCGCACCCGCATCATGGATTTCATTGATTCAGGAAAAAATCTTATGCCACCTGTGGGATGCAGAAAAGTATGAACTGCGGTTTATCGCTTCCTGGAATACCACCTCGGATGAGGTGGAAGAGGTCCGAGCAATTTTTACTCATTTGGCAAAGAACCAACCTTAGGATTTGTGGGCAAGGATTTTTCCAGCCAGACGCGACTGCTTTTTTTGACAATGTGGTGGTGCTCACTGAAGCTGTGCGTCCCACCATGTGGCGTTTTTAAGAAGCGTATAATTTCGTCAAACAGCCCATGGGAAGGCGTAAAGGCAACCTGCTCAGCGATCAACCACGTAAGGATTACGCGGCGCCGGACTACTGGATCCAGAGCGAGCATGGCGGAGAGTGAGGCGCTGCGCTTGCCTGAATCGTCTATAAAGAAAAGCTGCTCAAAGCTGGTGGTTGCCAGCTTTTCTAAGAAGTCATCCTCCTCACGCAGCCGATCCATAGCGTGTAGGATATTATCAGCAAAGCGGACATCGCATGCGTTGAGCGCTGGCAGGAGCTGGGTCCGCACGCGGTTGCGCAAATGTACTTTTTCATCGTTAGTTGGGTCTATCAGATAGGCAACGTTGTTCTTCAGAAGAAAGCTTACGATATCGCGCTTGCTCGTCTCTAGCAGGGGACGGATGAAGGGCCCCTCAAGTGGCCGCATGCCGTGAATGCCGTTGAGTGAGGTGCCACGGGCTAGTCGAATGAAAAAGCTTTCCAGCTGATCCTCACGATGGTGACCAAGGGCTATCAGATCAATCCGGTGGTGATCGACCAACTCTCTGAAAAAGGCGCGCCGCTGACGGTGGCCAATCGCCTCTTGCGATCCCTGATGGCGTTTAGCAACAGGGAAGTTGTGCGCTCGGCCTACTGCAAAGGGGATGCCATGTGTTGTTGCAAGGGCGTGGCAAAAGCGCTCCTCTTCATCAGCTGTTGCCGGCCAACCGTGGTTGAAGTGGGCGACAATTAAGCTGCATGCTCCCTGTTCATGAAGTAACCTAAAAAGGTGAAAGAGAAACACCGAATCGGGGCCGCCAGACAATCCAATAGCAATAGCTGGCCGTTCTGTTGGCGTCTTTTTTTTGGAGGCATGCTGCGCTAAAAGCGCATTGGCATGGTTCACGAGATGTGCAAGCATGATGATGAAAACCCTCCAAGAGACTAGGTGTAGATTAGTCAGCTATCCTAGCATCCTGGAGGGCTTTTAACAAATAGGGACCAGAATTGAAGAAACTTTTGCTAGTTTGTATTACTCGGGCACGCAAGGGGGGCGCAAAAGCCAGCCCCTCTACCGGGTTTATTCTAAACTTAATAGCGCCAACTAATCATCGGCCCATGCCCCATCTGTACGAATGAAATGATGAAGTCTTGAGGGGTGATATCAGAGCGAGTAAAGTCTTCAGGGGAGCGGACGAAACAGCCACTGTGGCCGAGGATCTTAGCAAATGCTCCCCTATCCCCAATCAGATCCTGCAGATGGTAGGCGAGTGTATAGAGCTCGTGCATGAAGCGACGGTTAGCATCATCATCAATACTTTTAAAAGCCCCAAATATGAAGTTGGCTAAAAGAACAGCTATGACATGTGGAATATCTTGTTCTACTATACTTCTTATCTCATCATCTGCGCGGTCTATAGCTTTTACATAGGTAGTTAGTGCCTGCATAGATCTGATAATTGCGTTAAGACGCCCCTTTGCTTCTGCGACGTCATTGCTAGTGAGTGCTTCAAGCATTAAGAGCCAGTTCATGCCAAGTTGGCATAAGATGGTATCAGTTGCTGATGCTTCCCTCTCTTCTTTTTCTTCTGTGCTGCGGGTGATCGTAAACGAGACGGTCTGATTGACGAATGATGCAGGAGTGAGTGTGTTTTCCTCTGGAGATGGGAGCGGCTTGTCGTTGCGTTGATTTTCCAAGAATGGGAAGTATGCTCTCAGTAAGCCTTGGTTATCTGGATTGAACGTAGCGCATTTGTAAGCAAAATTGTATAGAGCTTTCAAAAGGGCTTGCTCGCCGGTGGGGTCAAAAGCAAAAAGGCGCGCCATGAGAAAAACCCTTATCAATATCACCTGAATCAAGTCATCAATAATGTAGAAACGGCTTATAAGCAGGTCGATGTTTTTTTCGTTTTGAATGCTGGTTGTCAGTGCTTCTAAGCTTCCGATGTATTCTCTTAATTCATCGGACAATTCCTCACGAGGCCTATCATGAATGAGTGCTACTGCTGTTACAATGTTCTGTACTATAAACGCCCTACATGCCTGTAAAAATGCAGGAGAGAGATCTTTCCTAGAAACCTTCTCCATAAAGGCGCTTAAAAATACCCTGGGTAGGGTTATTTTTTGTTCCTCATATGAGCAGCCGATTGAGCTGGCGCCGGATAACAAGCTACAGCCAAGTACAAGGGTGATGGTAAAACGTCTCAGCACGGTATTTTCCTTTCATTGAACTATTATTCTGTGTCTAAAAAATCCAAAGCTTTTAGTCGCGCATCCAGGCGGTCGAAAGCATCTTGTATCTGAGCGGGAACCGCCTGATTTTTGATCTGTGCCTCAACTATGATGAGGGCCAGGTCTGTATGTTGCGCTTCTAGCTTGAGTCTGCTGAGCAATCTTGCAAAACCCTCACTTATTGACTTTCGACCAGCCGATGCTTGGTTCATTCTACCTATCAGTTCTGCCAGTTCTGCTCGGTGCGCGATTAAACCTTGGTGTGTTGTCTGCTGTTTGGTTAAGCCCTGGCGCGCAGCGCGTGCTCTGCGCTCGGTTTCTAAATGCTATGCTAGATATTCATTGGCGGCATCAAGTTTTTTCCCTGCAAGAGCCAGCGCGCAGACTGCCTGGTGATGATCGGTCAGACGGTCTTTTGCGACCCTCTCTAGTAAAGTTGTAAGGGCTTCACTGTTGGCCTCCTGCTCGTCCAGGTTCAAGCCCCCGCTATTTGCGGCTATTTTGACTAGCATTTGGATTACGTCCTGAATGAGGTCTGATTTTTCTCCTGCCCTAGCAGTATTTCCCGCTGCCTCGAGAGTTTTGCTCTCCGCTTGCAGTTCAGTCCGCAGTTGCTGCAAGAAAGTAAGAGGGCGTTCTGCCTCGTATTCCTCCTCTGCTATCGAATGGAGTTTTGTCCTTGCCTCGGCTGCATGGAGTTGGCAACCGGTTGTAAAATAAACCGCCAAGAAAACAGCCGTGCGGCAGAAACAGTGCGTCAAAAAAAGCATGGCTCTGCTCTCCTTGCTTGCTATGCATCCGGAGCGGAAACGGCAGATAGAGCAGCTCTCACTTCTCTTGTTTCTTCATCGGTGAAATCTGCCATCCCCCTAAATTCTGCTGTAGTAATGGTTCCGTATGTTCCGTATGTGTTTACGGCCTTCACCATGCTTTGCAGAAAAAATCGTGCTGATTCACCGGTACAATGCCCAGCAAAATCCTCTGGGGATTCTAGCAGGCAGGCTGCTAGAATCCCCAGAGGATTTTG
>Ga0214923_10000330_pt1 | contig 72923 bp, 81 predicted proteins | sample LL1510_MetaG_FD_177993 | JGI IMG/M metagenome (GOLD analysis project Ga0214923, IMG submission 177993) | Freshwater microbial communities from Lake Lanier, Atlanta, Georgia, United States - LL-1510 | ecosystem: Environmental > Aquatic > Freshwater > Lake | place: USA: Georgia | collected...
CCTCGTACTTACGGTTCTTTCCGATGTACTCCAGCTCGCGTGGAAAAAGATATTTAAGCGTAAGCTATTTCGAATCGCTCCGCTTCACCACCACTTTGAAGCACTTGGCTGGCCGGGGTACAAAGTTACTATGCGGTATTGGGTGCTCTCGGTTGTGTTCGCATTTGCGGGTGTCATTATTGCTATTTTAGGCCGCTAGTATGAACCGCCGTACGAGCGTGGATCGGCCACTTGCGTTCCTTGTTGCACTCCTCCTTGTCTCGGGCATGCTGATTTTTGCTTCGGGTGCTTTTGGACTTCTTGCCCGCGGAGAAACGCATATCACTCGAGCGGTGTTCAATCATTTGGTACTCGGTGTTGGAGCGGGACTCGTACTTATGGTCACAGCGGCACTCATTGACTACCGAAAACTGCAGCCCTATGCAATCAGTATTTTTGTGACAGCGCTCATTGCGACATGCTTGGTGTTTGTTCCCGGGATTGGCATGGAGCATGGCGGCGGAAAGCGATGGATTAACTTTGGCTTTGGAACATTTCAGCCCGCAGAACTTTTGAAACTCGCCGGGATTATACTTTCTGCTGCTTATTTTTCAGCAATTGGCGTACGCACCCAAACACTCAAGTGGGGAGTCGGGGGACTGTGCGCGATTATGGCGCTGCCAGTACTCCTCTTGGTGCTACAGCCTGATATGGGAACGCTGGGGGTCGTTTGTATCGGTATTTGCACCGTCTTTTTCGTCGCAGGCGCACGCTTCCACCACATCGCCACACTCATCGTCATTGGTTTTCTTCTGATCGGAATTTTGGCAGTTTTTCGCCCATACGTGCGAGACCGTATCGTCACATTTGTAAACCCAGCACATAATTCCCAGTCCGAAGGGTATCAAATTCGGCAATCACTCATCGCGATTGGCTCAGGGGGTATGACTGGCCGTGGTTTCGGTCAAGGTATACAGAAATTCACGTACTTGCCAGAGCCAATGGGTGACTCTATCTTTGCTGTTATCGGAGAAGAACTGGGATTTGTCGGGAGCGTTGTATTCATTATTGGTTTTTTGCTCCTCTGTCTGCGCGGATACTCGGTCGCCGCTCGCGCACCTGACGCGTTTGGCCTCTATCTTGGTGTTGGTATTGCTACGTATCTTTCCGCTGAAGCCTTTATAAACATTGGTGCCATGCTCGGTGTGGTGCCCCTTACCGGAATTCCACTCACCTTTGTAAGCCAGGGTGGTTCCGCCATGATAGTTTCATTACTCTCTGCAGGCATACTTCTCAACATTTCCCGAGCGCGAAAGGGGTAGTACAATAGTTTTGTGACGATTTATTCAAGAAAATTTTAACTATGGGACTAGAAAAAACTCAGAACAATGAAATAAAAAAGCACGAGGGAGCGTTACACCTCGGGGAACAAGTTCGAAGTAAGTTTAATGAGGCCGCAAAAGCATTTTCACAAGAGGCATTCAACAAGGGACCGCGAGTTGGGCGTATGGTAGAAGGAATATTGAAAGAACTCGGTAATGCCGTTAAGGAACAAGACGCAGAAGGTCAGAAGCAAATGGAGAATCTTTTACGCGCAATGGTACCGATTGTTGGTTCAAAGCCCGAGGATGTTGAAAAAATGATTGGTTATTTAAACCAGTAATTCTACTAGTAGCTAAACCCTAGTGGCTATATACTGTTTTGTATGCGTATCGTATTAACTGGCGGGGGAACAGGTGGGCATTTTTACCCCCTTATTGCCGTCGCTGAATCACTAGAAAAAATTGCCGAGGAACGCACCCTCATTGAGCCTGAGCTTTTCTATGTGGGTCCATCCCCCTTTGACCCACGCGCACTTGCCGAACACGCCATCACCCCTATATTTAGTCCCGCCGGAAAAAAGCGAGCTTATAGCAGCATCCTCAACGTGTTTGATATATTCAAAACAGGATGGGGGCTTGTGCAGTCGCTCTTCATCATGTTTCGACTCTATCCAGATGCAGTCTTTTCTACCGGTGGCTATGCGGCATTTCCGACGCTATGGGCAGCACGATTCCTCATGATTCCAGTCGTAATCTACGATGCTGATGCTCGTCCTGGACGTGTTTCGCTCTGGGCATCGAAGTTTGCTCAGTATATCGCCGTTGCGCACCCTGAAGCAGCAGAAAACTTTCCTGAAAAAGCTCGTGAAAAAATTGCACGAACTGGTCACCCCATCCGCAGCGAAATCGAGCATTTTACGCGCGAGGGCGGACATGAATTTTTAAAGCTCAAACCGGACGTGCCGACACTCTTCTTTATGGGAGGGTCTCAGGGCGCACAGGCAATCAATGAGACGGTGCTCGATGCTCTCCCCGAACTCGTTACTCGATACAATGTTGTGCACCAAACAGGAAGCACGAACTTGGAAGAAGTAAAAAGCATCTCCTCGGTGTCGCTCAAAACATCACAACACGCCGATCGTTACCGAGTATTTGGACTCCTCAATACTCTTGCGCTGCGCATGACGGCTGGCATTTCATCTCTCGTCATAGTACGCGCAGGTAGCGGCACTATTTTTGAAGTCGCGGCATGGGGCTTGCCTGCTATCCTTATTCCGATTCCTGAAGATGTATCGCGCGATCAAACCGAAAATGCGTTTTCATACGCACGTGCAGGCGCCTGCATTGTTATCGAACAAAAAAATCTAACCCCTCATGTGCTTATCGCGGAGATTGATCGTCTCGTACAAAACGAATCACTCCGGATACAGATGTCCGCTGCTGCCGCTGCGTACGCACGTCCCGGTGCCGCAGGTACGATTGCAAACGCATTACTTGAAATCGGAATCTCTCACGAAGCATAATATGGAACACGTTGTCACTCGTTTTGCTCCCAGCCCTACCGGCTTTATGCACATCGGCAGCGTGCGTACCGCGCTTTTTGCTTTTTTGTGGGCCCGCAAGAACAAAGGCACATTTATTCTTCGTATCGAGGATACCGATAAAGAGAGGGAAGTCGCAGGTTCTGTTGCTCATATTCAAGAATCGCTGAGCTGGCTCAATCTTACCTGGGATTATGGTCCTCAGATGAGTACGCCATTTGGTTCCTGTATCCAATCAGAGCGCCTCCCTACGTACCACGCTGCTGCTCGAGAACTTATTGCAAAAGGATATGCCTACCCGGACCCCTACAGCGCCGAAGAAATCGACGGCTTTCGTCGTGCGGCACAGGCGAATAAAGAGGTGTTTTTGTTTCGTAAGCATCGCCCTAAGACTTTTTCAGAATGGGACGGCAAGCGCCCTTTACGCTTCCTCGTTCCCGAAATCAAACGGTACGAATGGCACGATGAGGTTCGTGGCGATCTTTCAGCCGGAGAAGAAGCACTTGATGATTTCATCCTTATCAAGGGCGACGGATACCCAACCTATAATTTCGCTCACATCATCGATGATATGCATATGGGTGTGACTCATGTTATGCGTGGCGATGAATTTATTTCTTCAACGCCAAAATTCTTAAGTCTCTATGATGCACTTGGAATCAAGCGTCCCAAGCTCGTGACACTTCCTCCTATTCTGCGCGAAGACAAAACCAAGAAACTAGGGAAGCGAGATGGAGCAAAAGACTTGCTTGAATATCGTAAAGAGGGGTTTCTTCCTGCGGCAATGATAAACTTCCTCGCCTTCATCGGATGGCACCCTGGCAGCGATCGCGAACTCTTTACTCTCCCTGAGCTTATAGAAGCATTTGACATCAGCACGATCCAAACACATGGCGGCAGCGCAAACGAAGAAAAACTTCTTTGGTTTCAGCACCAACACGTGAAGCACCTCTCTGACTCTGAATATAAAGCAGCAGTAATGCAGTCTGTTTTTAGTGGCAAAGAACCCGAGAACGAGGAGCGGTGGAATACCATTTTGCCACTCGTGCGGGAACGCGCAGCGCTTTCGAGCACTTTTACTGCGGAAATCGACGCGGGTGAATATGCGTACTTTTTTACGGCACCTGAGATCGACATCACGCTTCTACCGAATAAAAACTCGACACTCGAAGTGTGCCGTACGCATCTTAAAAAAATACTTGAGATACTCTCGAGTTCGGATTTTTCATCTGTCGACTCAATAAAGAGTGCCGCGTGGGACTACGCAAGCCAAGAAGGTCGCGGCGATGTTCTCTGGCCTCTTCGCTACTCTCTCTCGGGGAAAAAGCAATCTCCCGATCCATTCACCATCGCACACGTCCTTGGAAAAGAAGAAACCCTGGCGCGCATTACAGGCGCCCTGAATCAAATCCATGCGTAAGGGGGTGGTACTTGGCGTCGTAGTGTGTGCAGTGCTTTTTGCGGGAAGCGTCATCGCTGATACTGCCGATGAGCTTCGTTCGAAAATAAATGATCAGAGCGCGAAAATCGATGCACTGAACAGAGAGATCGCCACCTACCAGGCACAGCTCGAGTCACTAGGGACTAAGAAGCAAACTCTGCAAAACACGCTTGCGGTTATTGATATCACGCGTAAACAGCTTACCGCGCAGATTAACCTTACTAAAAGTAAGATTGCTGATACCGAACAGCAGATACGTGTTTTGCAACTTGGCATCACAAATAAGGAAAACCTAATAGCCCAAGATCGCGGTTCGCTCGCATATACTCTCTATGAGCTCCATGCCTCGGAATCAGCATCTTTTGCTGAATCACTCCTCAGCGGTCGCTCGCTCAGCGAATTATGGAACGATTCCGACCAGCTCGAAAATTTTCATGATGCGATACAAGCGCACATTGTTAAATTAGATGAGATAAAGCAATCGCTCACTGATAATAAAACCGTAATTGAAGGGAAGCGGAAAGAACTCCTCGTTGAGCAGCGCGCGCTTGCACAGCAAGAACAATCACTCATTATTGCAACAAATGAACAAAAAGCGCTCCTCGCAAGAACCAAATCGCAAGAGTCTTCGTATCAAAAAATACTAACTGACAAACGAACAGCAAAAGCAAATTTTGAAAAAGCGCTCGAAGATTTGGAAACGAAGTTGAAATATGTTCTTGATACATCACTGATTCCCGCCGCAGGGAAAGGCGTACTCTCATGGCCGATAGACAAGGTTGGGGTCACACAGTATTTTGGAAATACCGCCTTTGCAAAATCGGGAGCCTACAATGGAAAAGGACATAACGGGATTGATCTGCGCGCCACTATCGGTACCCCGATCAAAGCAGCGCTCTCAGGAACAATAACAGGAACTGGTAACTCAGATGCGGTTGCTGGTTGCTACTCGTATGGAAAATGGGTGCTTATAAAGCACCCAAATGGTCTCAGCACGCTCTACGCACACTTGTCACAAATCTCTGTCTCAGAAGGAACACAAATCTACACAGGCGATGTTATCGGATACTCCGGCGCAACGGGCTACGCTACCGGTCCTCATCTCCATTTTGGCGTTTATGCATCAGATGGTGTCAAAGTCGTTCGTCTGAAAGATGCAACAGGGAAATCAACCGCATGTGGTAACGCGGTCATACCTATTGCCCCGGTAGGTGCATATCTCAATCCAATTGACTACCTACCAGCAAAATAGCCGAGATATCGTTATTTTGATTGATATCTCGGCTCTTTTTTCCTGAGAAAACCCTATAAATGCTTAAGCGATTTCTATAAAAAATACAGATGAACAAATCGATGCTAGATCAAAAACAAGGGGAAATAGATATCGAATACACAAAGATGCTAGAACGGGGGCAGCTGTGCGATGAGAGATTGAGGAATGTAGCATAGTCAGCTTTTTTGGACGAACTGTAAAAAGTACACTTGGGACGGTAATAGCCATACTCTATACGTCGCAAAAGATATATTGTGCGACGTATAGCCTAGAGGGGAAAGTCCTATTCCCTTTGGTGGTGTCTGGCCTCCCACGCCCTCACTTCTTCTTCGTTCATTCCAAGAAAATGTGCAAACTCATGCAGTATTGTTTCTGAAATTATTTTCTCGACCGAAACTTTTCTTTCTTCTGCCGTCTCAAGTATGGGCTTCCGGTACAGCGTGATTGAATCGGGCATTGTCATGCCAATCCCATACCCGCTTCCCCTTTGTGAGAGTGGTATGCCTTTATAAAGCCCTAACAGCGTTTCATCTTTATGCAAATGATTTTGCTTTCGATCTTCAGCGCTTGGTTCATCTTCAATCAAAACTACAACATTTTTCATTCTTTCTCGCACTCGCTGTGGCAGTACTTCTATACCCACAGCAACTTTTTGCTCAAAATCATAAGGTGTCATGACTTCCACGGAATCGCATACTGTTGAAACTCTGGGAGTAGTTTTCGTCCGAACAAAAGTCGAGAAATAACTTCTGCATGTGAAAGCGCTCCGGTAAGCGCATTATGTGGATCGGGCTCACTTGGAATACCACAGTAATTGAGAACCGCATCGAGATTGAGTGCAGAGTGCTTGTTCTTAGGATGAATTGGTGGTTGCATTCCCCGCTCTATCATATGCATGTAACAGAGCGTGTGCGTATCAACCGTGCGATAGGCAAACGTCCAGTCAGTGTGCCCCGCACGCTCTGAAGCATATTTCAAAAAGTCTCGATCAAAGGAAACATTTTGTCCCGCAAGAGTCCTCTCGCCTACTCCTTGGCTCCAGTCTAAAAAGCGTCGCACAAGATCAGCTTCTGTTTGCTTTTTTGAGTCAGTGATTTGCTCCATCGTAAAACCATTCACTTGAAGCGCGCCATCCATCACATGCGCGCCGTCCCAGATACGACATTCTTCATACAAACGGTTTGTTGGATTCATTAAATCTAAAGCCCCCACACTTACAATAGAGTGCTTATGAGCTTCTGTTCCCGAGGCTTCAACGTCAACAACAAGCATAACGACTATTGTACCTGGTTTGTCTCTCCCGCTCCACTGAGGCCCTTGCACCCCTTTGCAGGCCTATACCCAGCATTTTGTGCCGATTGCTCATCCTTAAACCACACCGCCTGCTCTGGTGCTATTTTTTGAGCTCCGGGACACCATGGCAGATAATATACTTGTCCGCCCACCTTCCCCACCACATAGCCACCGGGGCGTATAGGACGTGAATAATCCACCGGGGCATCGCAAATCCGAACCTCCTGTCCAACCTCGCTTTTGACCGAAAATTGACCTAAAATGAAGGAAATAAGCCCTACGAGGATGATTATGAGGGGCAAGCCGATGTCGTGGGCGTTTTTATCAAGCCAGAGCTTGATATTGAGATAGAATTCGTGTATAGTATTCATCGTCATCATTGTATACGGATTCTCCCTATACCCTAGTGGCTAATTTCTAATACCTACCCAATATGGCAACAACAAAAGCCGGTGGAACAACAAAAAACCTACGTGATTCAAATCCAAAATATTTGGGTGTGAAGCGTGCTGATGGCACCAAAGTAGCCGTGGGCGAAATCATCGTCCGTCAGCGTGGTACCGTCATTCGTGTTGGTAAAAACGTTGGTATCGGTAAGGATCACACTATCTTCGCAATGAAAAGTGGCACAGTTAAGTTCCGCTCTGCTCGCAAGGCAAATTTCGACGGTACCACTTCTACTCGTGCTGTTGTCGACGTTCTCTAGGCTTCTTTATTTCTTTCAACGTTCAACGAAATCAAAGCACGAGAGCGCTCGAGCTTTATTTCTATCTGATACTCGCCCACTTCTTGAATGGGTTTTTCAATAGAAATTGATTCGGTGCTAATTGTTTCCTTGAGTTGTTCTGACAGAGCCTGTGTGACCATCTCAGGCGAGAGCTTTTGGTAGAGGTGGCCCTTTTCGTTTGCTCCCACTTTTAAGTGTACCTGTGCGCCATTTATGCGCTTAGCAAGGCTCTCTGCCATGGCTTCCCGCATTTGGTGCTGCGCTTTATCAGCCTGCTGTTGTTTTTCAAACTCTTTGAGTTTTTCTGGTGTAGCTTGTACCGCAAAACCTTTTGCGATAAGGGCATTCATGGCATACCCGTCGGTAACTTCTTTTACCGTCCCTTTTTGCCCGACCCCTTTTACATCACGCAAGAATATGACTTTCATTACCTCATTCTACTTCTGACTGTTCAAAAGCTCAATCGCTTTCTTGAGCTGGACGTCGTTTGCTTTTTTCAGGTCTTCATCGCTCGGTTTCACTTCCACATCAGGCGCAATACCTTCCCCGGTAATATTGTAGCCATCAGGCATAATCCAACGGGCAACGGTGACTTTGAGCGCAGTGTCAGACGTGATATCAACGAGCTCCTGCACAGATCCTTTGCCAAACGTCTGGGTACCAACAAGGCGTGCAATCTTGTAGTCGTGAAGCGCTCCCGCCAAAATCTCAGATGCAGAAGCCGACCCCTTATCAACAAGAATGATCATGTTCAAATTAGTATTGAATATATTGTACCCGCGGCTGCGGTGCACTACATTTTCTTTGTGTCCCGCATAATCTTCCGTTACTACCATCTTCCCTTCTGGCAGAAACCAACTTGCCATATCAACCGCTGCCTCGAGATATCCGCCCGGATTACTGCGCAGGTCGAGAATAAGTTTAGTGGTACCCGCCTTTGTAAATTCTCGAAGCGCATTTTTAAAGAGCTCGGGCGAATTCTTAGTAAAGCTCGATACGGTGATAATAAACACTCCATCCTGCTTTTTGGTCGTGACGATCGGCACGTTTATCACATCACGCACTACGGATACCTCTTTCGTGCTCTGCCACCCATCGCGAAGCATAAGGAGCTTCACTTTGGTTCCTTTTGGTCCACGGATATGTTTTACCGCAGTTCCGACATCCATTCCTTTTGTTTCGAGTGCGTCAATCTTAAAAATCTTGTCGCCCGCTTTTATACCCGCTTTTTTAGCCGGCGTTCCCTTGAGCGGTGAGACAACTGTGAGCACGCTATCGCGAACGGCAATTTCCATTCCCACTCCTTCAAAACTTCCCTGCAGTTCCTGACTAAACGCTGTGTTTTCTTGTGGCGGCAAGAAGAAGGTGTACGGATCGCCAAGGGATGATGCGAGGCCTTGTGTCATGCCCCAGATGCGTTCATTTGTCTTCCCTTCTGTGGTAGTAGCACGGTCAGGTGATGACGAAGAAAATGCTGCGGGCACGAATCGCTCGTCGATAAGTCTCCACGCTTTCCACACCGCGGTGAAATCAACTCCTTCCGGCGGCTTCTCTGCTCCTACGGCATGCAGTGCAATTTCCGGCACGTGGTGAATAAACATTCCGCGGACACCGAGCGCGTAGCCGCCCGCCAAAACTCCTAGCTGTACAACGAGAAGAGCACCCAGCGCGCTCCATGAGAGTGATTTAAGAAGAGTACCCAGCGACATGTGTGAGTATTATCGCACAAGTTTTGCATTGGCAAAGCTATTTTCCGTCGTCAAGAAAAAGTTCGTGATATGCGACAACAGTAGCGGCGCCGAGGATAATCCAAAAAAGTATTTCTTCAAGCGGCAAGTAGTTTGCCTCAAGAAATCCTCCGCCAATGTATTGACCATTGAAAACCCACCATGCGTGTCCAAGTGCTATGTACTCAAAAAAGAAGTACGCGGGTACAAAAAATAGTGAGAGATATACCATCTTATACAGCAGTCGTGGATGTAAGAAAAGGGCGACAACGATAGGAGCGGTAGCACAAAGACCGAGTATTAAATACGCGTACGGCAACATGAGAAGTGGAGCATTCATAAAAAATATGCCAAAGACGACTACATTGACTGCTATACCGAATACAACCAGAACATGCACATGCTTTGATACCCGCCATTTTTTATGGTGCTCGAAAAAGTGTTCGTAAAAAATAATTGCAAACGCTGCCCAAAAGAAAAACCAGATGACTTCATCAAGATGAGCAACCCCAAAAATGCTGTGCGGAAATCGAAGAAACTCGGGATTAAAAACCCACGCATGCGCAAATGTGGCAACGAAATCAAACGGAAGACCAAGCAGGAGTCCAACGACTACCCCCCCTATCAACCCACTTTTTGCGTTGTCTGGCTTTCTAAACAACAAATAGAGGGACGGGAGTCCAAAGTACGCAAACGTAAACGCAAAGGCAGTGTAAGGTTTCAAGTTGTCAAAAAAACCAGAGTGCCCCAGGAGACCAGCGATCGCAGTAATTGCAATCACCATTCCCATATCAAGCCAATTTCTTTTCAAAAATTTCATATCATCTTTTTACCCACTCCTCATCCTGTCTCACCAGTAATTCTTTCGCTTTCTCAGGTTCCACCATCAATTCTCGGACAGCTCGCTCGAGGCGAATACGGTTTTGTGAGCCCTTAACAAGCACTATATCCCCCTCTTTCAGATGAGGGGCAAGATCTTTTCCTAACTGCTCGCTTTCTTCGTATCCATAGATGCGCAATCGCTTCTCGGGAAGTCCTGCTTTCTTCGCAGCTTCTGCAAGTACGCGAGATTCAACTCCGAGTGTAACCAAGAGATCCACGTTGGCCGCTAGTTCTCCGGCTTTCCTGTGTGCCGCGGCGCTGTACGAACCAAGTTCACGCATGTCTCCCAAAATCGCCACCTTCCTGCCTGATGCGTTCAGTTGATACAGGGTTTCGAGTGCGGAAGCAACCGCAATAGGAGAAGAATTGTACGAATCATCAATGATAGTAGAACCATTCACACCCGGGAGAAGTCGCATACGACCCGGCGTTGGGGGCAGCTCTTGGAGCGCCTGGCTCGCCTGTATCCAGTCAATATCAAGTATCTGAGCAACAGTAAGCGCAGCGAGCGCAGCATAGAGCCGCGGTCTGCCGAGAGCGCCATTCATGACTACCGGCACGGACGAGCCCAAAACGTCAAGACGCATGTGCATGCCAGACGGTTTCCCGTGCTCGTACCGCACCCCTTCATCATGAGCATGCACTAAGGCGCCTTCTTCAAAGCCATAGCTGTAGACATGTGCTAATTTCTTGACCGCCGTGCGCAAGCGTTCATCATCACTATTTATGACGATAGCGCCGCCGTTCTTCAGATACGAAAAGAGTGAGAGTTTTTCTCGTACAACGGCCTCAGGCGAATCAAAGTACTCGACATGCACCGGTATTTCCGGAAGCGCTGTTATGACCGCAATGTCAGGTTTAAGCCACCGAGCAACGTTTGAAATATCGCCGGGATGGTCGGCTCCGATCTCAAGAACAAGATACGCCGGATAGGCGCCAGGCACGAGCGCGCGATATGCGCCGATACACACGTTGTGCAGCCACCCCCACGCACTTCCCCACGCGGTGTCGAGCCCTAAAATAGTAAGCGGTACACCAAATTCACTGTTAAAACTTTTTTCGCTCTTTCGCGCATGAAAGGCACTCGTGACAACTGCAAAAATTGCATCTTTTGTTGTGGTTTTACCCACGCTGCCCGTTATGGCAATGATCTTTGGCTTTTTTTGCAGAAGTAAAAGCCGCGCCTCCCACGTGAGTATCTGTACTACTATGTACTTCAAGAATTGCATTGTGTTTTTGTCTTCATATACTCTCGTCACGCGGCTCTATCTGTCAGGAGGGATGTTGTAATAATTTATCAAAAACTTCGCAAGTTCAAGGTACGGCCGTGCAAGTGTGTGCGATGCATATTTTTCTCCATGCGGCTCAAGCGCGTATAGGAAAATAATATACTTCGGGCTATGTGCCGGAAAGTATCCAAAAAACGAATGAAGGTAGCGATCATCATAGTACCCTCCGCCACGCGCAAGGGCAATCTGCGCCGTACCTGTTTTAGCAGCCATCGAATAGTGCTCTTGGCGCAATTCGCCGTTTAAAAGCGCTTTGTCAAAGACGGTTGCAAGCATTCCAGAAATGGTTTCAGATGTCTCGGGTTTAAGGACCCGGACCGCCTCGTCGACGGGCGCAATCGAACGCGTCACACCGGTGTCATACCTGATTGCACGCGCCACATGCGGCTGTGGGAGAACTCCACCGTTTCCGAGGCTTGCAAGCGCGCGCACCATGGCAATTGGGGTCAGTGCAATACTTTGCCCAAAGGATGCTGAGGCATAGTCGACATCCGCACCTCGGTCCAAGTTGCCGATTTTGCCAGACACTTCGCCGGGTAAATCTATTCCCGTTTCTGTTCCGAGCCCATATGCTTTTACATACTTGGTAAAAGCGGTATGTCCCATTTTTTCTGCAGCGAATGTGGCTCCGGTATTAAGTGACTGATTCAACACCTCTTGCATATCGACAACACCGCGGCCCTTCCCATCAAAGTTGGAAATTGTAAATCCGGAACGCATGATTGAGCCAGTATCATTGTATGTGGTTGCAGGCGTGACTGCTCCTGCATCTATTGCTGCGGCCATAGTGAGTGGCTTCATAATCGAACCTAATTCATATACGCGCTCAACCAGAGGATTTGTAAATGTTTCGGGATCAGATACGAGGTTATATGTGTTCGGATCAAAATCCGGCACCACGCCCAGAGCAATGATTTCACCAGTGTGCGGGTCCATGATGATACCGCCAACAGTCTTAGGGGTGAAAGAACGCATAATACCCTCAAGTGTGCGTTCAAGTTGTGCCTGTACCGTCGGCTCTATTGTGGTGATAATGCTCCCATGTTCTTCACGCGGATCAGAAATTAGCGAGCCGATATTAGCAAAAATTTCTGCAAATGGATTGACGTACAAACCATCGCTATTTCCTTGGAGCGAATCGTTCCAGTATCGTTCAAGACCGTAGACCCCTTCTTTATGATCACCCCGATAGCCAACAAAGCCGACCACATGCGCTCCAAGGGATGCTCCTGGATACGAACGCCAGGTATGGCGCACCAAGGTAACGCCCGTAAGTTTTAAAGCTCGCAGAGCCGCCGCCTCTGTATCGGTAAGTTTAAACGCCACTTCCTCATACGGATCTGCCTTTTTTGCTGCGCTCGCAAGAAAGCGCTCTTCATCAACCGCAACGACTGACTGTATCGTGCGAAGGAGTGCGCGCGGGTCCTCTATTTCTTTCGGCTTAATCGCGATAATCCATCCGTTTTTTTCTGTTGCGGCGGCAAGGAACGATCCGTCCTTGCTCGTAAAATAAATATCAGCGCGGTTATGGTCTTCGCTACTACTGCTTATATACTGCGACGATGCTTCGGCGCGATAATCCGAGCCGTGGACGAACTGTACAAAATAGAGTCGTACTACGAGAAGAAGCGCGCACACGCAAAAGCAGGCTGACAAGACACGGATACGTGTTGATGCATTGAGTGCGCCTTTTTTCATGGCACAAGACTAAAACGCGGTCGGCGCTTGTGCAAACGCAGTCGGCGCTGAGGCACGAACATAGGCAACGGGTTCAAGCGCACGAAGTCCAAGCGCCTCACCTTCTTCTTGTGAAAGCGAGTTTGTGAGTGCAAGATACCGTGCTTCAAGTTCACTCACTTGAGAACTGGTCTGCAGTGAGAGAACGTGCGCCTCGCGACGCGCCATAAGATTAACAACAGATGCGCTGATGAAATACAGGTAGACTAATGCCCCCAGCATAAGCACGGCAAAAAGAATCGAGCGCGTATAATGCTCGTACGGGTGTTCCGTTGTTGCGATCCAAGTTGGGTTGTAACAGATGTTTTTCATACTGAAATTTTTTCAATACCACGAAGCTTTGCGCTGCGAGAGCGCGGGTTCTCTAGAATTTCTTGTTCTGAAGGAGTAACTACTTTTTTCTCTATGAGCCTACCGTCTTTGCGGGCTTTCATCCATTGCTTCACGAGGCGGTCCTCAATCGAGTGGAATGTTATGACCGCAATCCTGCCTCCAACGGGAAGCATCCCCCACGCATCACTGAGGCCCGTTTCAAGTGCACCCAACTCATCGTTGACTGCAATACGCAGCGCCTGGAAAGTTTTTGTTGCCGGATGAAGTCTACCAAAACGATACGAAGCAGGTACGCTATTTTTGACGACTTCTGCGAGGTCGCGTGACTTCAAAAACGGCTGCTTTTCTCGGCGTTCGACAATCGCTTGTGCGATTCGTTTTGCATACCGCTCTTCTCCCCAGCCCCAAATTACATCGGCAAGTGATGATTCTTCCCAGGTATTGACGATTTTCTCTGCGGTTAGTCCGGTACTCTCAGCGGCATACGTCATTGCAAGCGGCTCATCGGCAAGAAACGAGAATCCTCGGTTTGCGGTAAGCTGGAACCCACTCCATCCGAGGTCAAAAAGTATTTTTGTTATCTGAGTGATACCGTTTTGTGCAAGGAGCTGCCGCATGTTGCGAAAATTGCCTTCAAGTAATACAACGCGCGGCGCAACAGATGCAAGCATATGTTCCCCCCGCGCTATCGCTTCCCTATCAGCATCAATCCCAATAAGCATTCCTGATTTTGAAAGTTTTTGTGCAATCAGGGCACTATGCCCTGCTCCGCCGAGTGTGGCATCAACCACCACATCGTCGTCTTTCAGTGCAAGAAATTCTATAGCTTCATGTAAAAGAACGGTTGTATGCCCGAACACCATGGGTGTCTTAGGGTGATGCCCTGCTGGCATCGGATTGTTGGAGGAGAATTGTCGCGTGCGCATGACAAAAAATATGTGTCCTCCAACAATCCAATTCCATCAGAGAGCCCCAATCTCCCCAAGCTTCTCCGCCATTTGCTCGGCCTGCTTCTCAATCCGGGCTTTGTACTGCTTCCACTGCGCTGCGTCCCAGATTTCGACCCGATCCGAAACTCCTGCAAAGACAACCGTCTTTTTAAGAGCGGCAAATTGCTTATGGTGATCAGGTATCAAGATACGTCCTGTCCCATCGACCTCCACTTCAACTGCTCCTGAAAGCAGAAATCGGTTAAAGCCGCGAGTGTCGGATTGTGCAAACGAAAGCGACTGAAGCTTCTCCGCGATTTTCTCCCACCCTTCCATCGAAAACAAAAATAGACAACTGTCTAACCCGCGGGTCAACACCATTCGCTTCCCCAATTTCTGCACAAAGCTTTTCGGCAGCGACACGCGCTTTTTTTCATCGAGCGTGTGTTCGTATTCGCCAATAAGCATAGACAGAAGTGGTTAGTGGCTGGAGTGGCATTTCACAGGTGTGCGCTCCTGCGAAATGCCACTTTTTCCCACTTGTATAAAGTTTATACCACTTTTTACCACTGTATTGCACGGCGGGCTCTTTTTTGTGGATAAATATGTATTGTTTGCTTTTTTCAGTTTTCGTGATATAAATTAAATCCCAGCACTAATGCTGGTTTTACCGGAGATAACGATCATGTTCAGGTACTTGGCACTGGCGACGCTCGTCGCTGGCATCGCGATCGGCCATGTTGCAAACAGGTGGTTGCCGGCGTCCGTGACTGGCTGCTACTCGGCTCCTGCCAAGAAATGAGGCTTGTGCCTCAGAGGCCCCGTACTTTCCGAAGTGCGGGGCCTTCTTTTTCTATTCTATTATTGTGGATCAAACGCCGAAGAAAGAAACGTCTCCCCTTTCATACACTGTGCTATTTTGTATCCCCCGAAAATTGCGGTCATAAGGCCAATACCATTACAGCCGAGGTTGTACCACAGCACCTGATGTTTTTTGTCTGGACCGATAATACGCATACCCGATGGGGTATATCCCATAAGCCCATGCCACGCAAACCGAAAATGCAAATCAGCGTGATTACGGTACGTTGTGCGCATAAAGGTATCAAGAACACGGCGATGTTCGGGATTGAATGGTTCATTAGGACGATAGCTCCTCGCATCGCTCATCACTTTTTCAGGACCACCTACGCACACGAGGGCATGCTTACTCCCGTCGATTTCAAAGGGACGGCGCGTAAAATAAAAATAGGCTCGTTCATCAAAACCAGATTCTTTCGTCGTGAGAGTACCCGACTGATCGTGAAATGAAAGCGCGGTAGGGTTTTTCCCCACAGGCTCGAGATATCCCACCATTGATCCCACAAGTCCCCGCACCATGTCATGAAATCGAGTTTCTAACGCAGAGCCCCGCTCAGTGAGTAATGAGATATTTTCAAAGCCGTTTGTACAGAGCACCACACGGGCTGCGTCAAGCACATGATGTCGTTTTGCCGCCGTATTCATAACAAACAGTCGCGCATGATGAGCAAATATACGTACCGAAGAAACATGGCTGTGCTCGTGTAGGACAAATCTCGTGGCGTAGTGTTTGTGAAGCACCTGGAGTAACTCCTCGCATAAAAGTGCAGAATTAAGACACCCTCGCTTTCGCGCCAAAACTGCCCGATAGTGTGTTGCGTTTGTTTCAAGTAAATTCCCAATTTCCTCTGCGGTAATAGATTCAAAATAACGACGATAGGGGGCGTAGCGAGCCTCGTCAGCAAGAGTATGGAGCAGATACACACGTCGCGGTGAAAGACCAGCCTCAGCGCGCGCATGCTGGTTTCTAAGTATTCGTTCAGTATCATCGGGCGACTCATACCCGGCATATCCTGGAAAGGTAGAGAGCGGCGTCTGTAGGGATTCTTCCTCATAGAGTGTCTCAAGGAGTGTCCATGCTCGCTCGATATCCTGCTCTGCCCTCACTGCCATCTCAAGTCCGAACTGTTGCACAAGCTCAAGAAATGTCTTTTCAAACTCTGCAGCAAGCTGTCCCGCATTATGCCCTGTTGCACCGTGGGCAACCCTGTCACCTTCGAGTAAGGTCACATGCACCTGCGTATACTTCAAAAGATAGTATGCCGTCATAACACCAGAAATGCCACCACCCACTATCACGACTTCACGCTGCGCATCGGTTTCAACACCAGCATGTGCATGCCGATCGGTCACCTGCGCAAGCCATGCAGAATTATGTTTATGCACCATGAGAGCTATTATACATGACTTGAAATGCGGAGGTCGCGGCAGTACAACGAAAGCGAGACTCCGCCTCGCGGTTCGGCTTGCACCACAAGAGTACTTCCATTTTTCTAAGCCGGGGTACCGGCAAGAAAAACTGGTCGCTAGCCTCACATCGCTCTAGCTTCCACCAACGCGAAATGACAGTGCGCAGGCACTGTCATTTCGCGTTGGTGGACCTACGGGGAATCGGACCCCGCCCTCGTCCATGCCATGGACGCGTTCTACCGATGAACTATAGGCCCTCAAACAAGAAAACTATACACTACTCTTTTAGGTACCAGCAATTTATGTCCCCTCGTTCCAACTATCGAGGTATTTCTTTTGTTCTTTCGTAAGCTCGTCAATCGCGATATTCATCGAAGCAAGTTTGGTGCGCGCAACCATGCGTTCGATATCCTCCGAGACTTCATAGACACCCGGAGCAAGTTTTATTTTTTGTGTTGCCATCCACTCACATGCAAGTGCCTGCGTTGCAAAACTCATGTCCATGACTGATGCCGGGTGACCTTCCGCTGCCGCGAGGTTAACCAACCTGCCATCGGCAAGGAGGAAAATATGCTTCCCTTTTACAGTGTACTCATCGACAAAAGGACGGATATTTTTTCTGACTGTCTTCGTCATAGAGGCAAGCTGTGGAATGTTGATTTCAACATCAAAGTGACCTGCGTTACAGATAATCACACCATCTTTCATGAGAGAAAAATGTCGTTTATCTAATACGCTCGTATTGCCAGTTACCGTGCAGAAAATATCGCCGATTCTTGCTGCCTCCTCCATAGGCATCACGCGGAAACCATCCATCACTGCTTCGAGCGCCTTGATAGTATCGATTTCAGTCACGACGACATTTGCCCCCATGCCACGAGCACGACTCGCGAGCCCTTTGCCACACCAGCCGTAGCCCGCAACGACAAAGGTTCTACCCGCAAGCAAAACATCGGTCGCGCGCACAATACTGTCGAGCGTTGACTGGCCGGTGCCGTAGCGGTTATCAAACATGTTTTTCGTCTTTGCGTCGTTAACGGCGACTACCGGAAACTTGAGCGCACCATCTTTTGCCATCGCATGCAGACGAATGACCCCGGTTGTAGTTTCTTCGGTGCCACCGAGCATCTGTGGGATTAAATCAGTGCGTTCTGTATGAATAGTCGAAACAAGATCAGCGCCATCATCCATAGTGAGATGCACGCCTTTCTCGATAACTGCATGCAGGTGTTTGAAGAACGTGGCGCGATCCTCGCCTTTTTTTGCAAAGGTCGGAATACCGTATTCAAGTGCAAGCGCTGCTGCAACAGGATCTTGGGTCGAAAGCGGGTTCGAGGCACATAGCGCTACCTCGGCGCCCCCCTCTTTGAGGGTTCGCACCAGATTTGCCGTCTCTGCAGTGACATGGAGACATGCAGCAATCTTTTTTCCCTTGAGGGGTTTCTGCTTTTTAAATTGAGTACGAACTTGCTGCAACACGGGCATATCGCTCTCTGCCCACTGAATGCGTTTTACTCCTTGTTCTCGTAATGAAGCGTCTTGTATATCGTATTTCATAGCTAAGCGAGTATATCAGAAAAACGGGGAATATCCCACGAGAGGAAAAAGACTCTTAAAAATCGAGTCCGGTACGGTATTGGGCGTGCATACGCTTTTCAATATCGAGCCGAGATGGTGTATGCGCTTGTGTCCCATACACCTCAACCGCAAACGATGCTGTGACACTCCCTAGCTGTGCGCATCGGACAAGCGGCCACGAGCGCAGAAAACCGTATGCAAACCCCGCCCGGTACGCGTCCCCCGCACCTGTTGGATCTACTGCAGCGACCGTCAAAGCAGGGACCGTTTCTTCTGCCTGTTTCGTAACAATGCGAGAGCCATGGGCACCCAGAGTAATAACGAGCGCGGTAGCATATTTCAAAACCTCTTTTTCGCTCCAACCGGTTTTTTCTTGAATAAGGCCCCACTCATAGTCGTTACAGAGAACGACCGCCGCTCCTTCGACGCACTGCTTCAACTCGTCGCCCGAGAGCGCCGGTGTCATTTGACCAGGGTCAAAGAAGAGCGGAATGTTCTTTTCACCTGATTCGCGTGCAAGTCGAAGCATGTCTACCTTATTGGTGGGCGCAACAATACAAAGATCAGCCGCGGGGAGGGGAGCCGCATACACGGTTGACATCGCACCGGGGTAAAAGGCACTGATTTGATTATTCTCCGTATCCGTCATGATATGTCCCGTCGCTGTTCCAACATCAGAACAAATCTGAAGCGCACTCACATCAATACCGCGCTTCCTAAGCTCTTCGATGTACGCTGTACTATCACTCCCTACCGATGCCATGAGTATTGGCTGCTCGCCGAGAAGCGCGAGTGAGTGTGCAATGTTCGCAGCAGTGCCGCCTTTATTATCTTTCATACTATCCAATACAAAACTCACACTCAAAACATGGGCCTTATCAGCAACCATATGCTCTTTGAACGTGCCTGGAAAATCCATGATACGGTCAAACGCAATCGAACCGGCGATAAGTATTTTATGCATAGTTATACGCTAACAGTTTTTGCTTCACACTGCACGCAGTTACGGGCGCGGTCATACGCAGCACACTGTTCACACGCAACATAATGCGCTTTGCATGCATCGCTTTTACAGTTCACATATCGCTCTGTGTGAGCGCCACAGTACGAACACTTCCCCACAATGGTACGATTTCCGCCAAAATTCATGACCACACGATTATCAAAGGTGTAGAGTGTTCCTTCAAAGTCTTCTCCCGGATACTGCTCCATGTAGGAATGCATGCCGCCGTCAAGTTGGTATACGTCTGAAAATCCCTGTTCGAGCAAAAACGCAGACATTTTTTCGCAGCGTACACCGCCCGTGCATACTGTCAGCACTTTTTTATGTTTGTACGGATGTAACTGCGCCATTTTTTCGGGCAAGTCGCGAGAATTTTGTATACCAGGATCAATTGAGCCCTTAAATCTTCCTGACGCGAACTCATAGCTATTTCGCATATCGATAATGGTAAAATCATCGCCCGTTTCAAACCACGAACGTACCACCGACGGCTGCACATGTTTCCCGGTCCGCACCCGCGGATCAACTTCTTTTGGAAAGCGTGTTCCCACGATTTCGTTTCGTACTTTAACTTTCATTGTTCGAAATGCCTTTCCATTCCCTAAGCTGCGCTTAATCTGCATATCGGCAAACCGACTGTCGGATAGTAAAAACTGTGCAAACGCTTCTGCATGTTCTGTAAGCCCTTCCACTGTCCCGTTTAATCCTTCTTCTGCGACCAAAATACGCCCGGCAAGTCTGAGTTCTTCTGCTTTTATCCGCAAAACACCCGCATACTTTTGCGGTTCTATTACGGTGACGTATTTATAAAAAAGTAAAACAGTGTGCATACCAAGTGCCATGACAGGCCGTCGACAACCCCAAAGCATAATCGTATAGAGTAGCTACGGGCAGGTCGAACATAAATCACATCTTTTCAGGCGGACTGTCGGGCTGCCGCAAATCGAATCCGGACTACAACTTTCTGCATCCTGTCGGACCGTCGAGAATCGAACTCGAACTACAAGCACCCCATGCTTGCGTACTACCACTATACTACGGTCCGACAGGATGCAGAAAGCCTGGGCGCTCCGTGTTTGTAAAACATCGTCACGCCCGTTTTTCGACACAACCGCAAAGAAATTTGCGATTGTGTTTACGAAAAACCCCCATGCTTGCGTACTACCACTATACTACAGCCCGACATTGTGTCCGAAAGGCAACTAAAAAGGATCGCGGCGCTCGCTATTGTGCCATGTTTCAAACAGCTCGCAAGCGCTGACTATTCTGTCAGGACATCTTGAATGTCAATACGGATGCGAGAAGGGTCGGTCGTAAACGTTGAACTCCACAGCGGAGCGCGGAAATGCGCCTCCTGCACGCTTTTCTGCGTTTTCAGTATCTCCTGGAACAATGCAATTGCTTTGCCGGCGAGTGCATTTGAGAGCACATTAGTATCGACTTTCCACCGCATGAGACCACTGCCTCCTAAGACAAGAGTAATCGGGCTTCCCACCTGCAACACCCCATCAGCTGCAACCGTAAAATCCTTGCCGGGCTCAAACGCTACAACACTCCCCGCAACATCAACCGCAAGGACGGCGCCAAGCGCCTGTGCAAACTCTTCACGCTTGAAGGTAATATACGAAACACGTGCTTTTTCTGTGACTTTTGCTGAAGTACCTTCGGCCACTTCAGGCACAGACTCAAATGTGACAACTCCTGGCAATACTAAGAGCGAAGCGTCAGAAGGTTGCCCGGTACCTTTTATCTTTTCTTGTAACCGAGTTCTGATGTCCGCCCGAGCTGCTTCAAGCGCCTTTGGATCAACACTTGGCTTGTTACCGACGAAGCCGCCCGTGAAGGCGCTCGAGGAACGTGCGTATACGTTTGCATACATATCGGCATTCGACTTGAGTCCCGGCAGCGTAAAGCGCGCAGTCGGTGCGATGTTATACAATTCACCTGGTTTGTCAGCAACTACGGTTGTCGAGAGCGTACCCGGGCCTGAAGCATTTTTGCCAGGAACCATTACTGACTCTGGAATTCGGAATACGAGTCCATTTGCTTCAAATCTCGTGTTTTTTATGAGGCGAACTGGTGCTGCGGAAAATTCATTAACAAGCGTTATGGTCCCTTTTGCGCGAGTCTCGGTGGGAGTAGAGGCACCGGCAGGTACTGTTGTGGACTCTTCAAAATCCTGTGTCCGAACCGAGTAAACGAGAGCCCCCGTCCCGCCTTCTGAGACAGCGCTAATACGCGTTCCTTCAGGAAAGGTAATCGTGTGCACACGTGGCACCACCGTAACTACGGTCGGACGAAATGTAAAGAAACCAACCACGCCGCATAATACGATCGCGGCTCCTGCGAGAGCCCAGATAAAAATCGAACGGGCACGCGGCGGCGCATCGTTTTCTTGTTCAATAAAACGCGGGACACCATCGTCAATACGTGGTCGTCGCGGTGGAACGGTAACATTACGAATTGTTTTAGGCGCAGTATCTTGCGCAAGACCCGCAGAGACTGGTTTTTCTACTTCTCGCTTCACTTCTACAGGACGAGGAGACGCCTCCGGTGAAAGACCGCTGCCTTTTGGTGGAGTAATATCTTGAAAATAGTCTTTTGCCATAACGTGAGAACATTATACTTACAATACTATCACGTTCAAAAATGAGTATGTGCACTATCGTGCCTTTCTGTTGACAAAAGCTGCTGCCTCAGAGAGCGTTTGCTCCTCTTTTTGTGGCGCGCTCCAGAGAATATGATTTTGCAATTCGCCTGCCTGCAGCACCTGCGGCTCAAGTGGCCGCGTTGTTACGGTAAAGGGTGCAAAATCAATACGTTCAAAAAAAGATGACAGCCAGTCAGTGATATCGGGATGCGCCACTAGTATCAATGTGTTCGGAATACGTCGGTCTTTTGAGAGTGACGAGTATGCTTCACCAAATCCTTTCGCAAGCTGCGGCTCCACGACCGCAAGAGATTCTTGAATTTTTGCACACTCATCTTTGGAGCATGAATCGTGCGCGAGAAGGCGTAGTTTTGTGAGCGCATCTTCTTGACCAAGACTTTCGATGAGGGTACGGACGCCATGGGGTACTACCTCAGCGCCTGCGGGCGCTCCATCGCGCACGACAATAATAAATGTCGCGGCGCTTGTCATGTGTACGATAGTGCAGTCGGGATGCTTCTTTCGGTGATCAGCGGTTATGGTAAGCAGGACTTGGACATCAGAACAAAGAACCGGAACATGCGTAAATGCTTTTACGATCGCGTCGGTGAGTCCTTGTTGTATGGTCGGATCGCATGCAGAGGCAAGCGCGGTGAGCGCAAATCGCCGCGCGCTCCGCTTTGCGGTAACGAGAGTAGGATATCCGTCAATTTCAACATGAGTCACGAGTGATTCGCATAAGCTGGGCACTGCTTCTTTGGGAATACCTGCGGCTTGCAACGCTTCATTTTTTCGTTCGCGAATAAACGCATCAGTCAAGAGCTGTGGGGTTTCTGAGTTTTTCCGTACCATGCCAAAGCGCGATGAAACCCAGGGTGCGTGAATAATGCCGTAACTTTCTTTGACAGGACCAAGAGCCTTAAATTGAGTCGATCGAGCGTATGCATCTGCAGCTTGAGCGCAGCATTCACCACAGGCAGCAGCAATCACCGCAGCAGTTGGCGGCCCGCTTTGTGCTGAAAGAGGAAGAGCCTTATACGATGCGGCAACAACCTCACTTTCTCCCTGCGGATTTACGCCCACAACAACGCACCCTGCAGATGAACTTCCTGCAAAAGCAGCAGCGAGAGCGCGAGATTTTCCTTTTTTCGACGAAAGACCAAACATCTCTGTAATCGTATCAGATTCTGCTCGCTCGCATGCCCTCTTTTCCACTACTTTGTGAGTACTGCCTTGATGCGACGAATACCCGAAGCAACCGCTTCTTCTTTTTGAATTTTAAAGACGCCACTTTGTGCAAGTTCGCGTGTATTTTGCACGTGAGGGCCACCACAGAATTCAATTGAAAATGCCTTCTCAAACTGCGGATGTTCTTCCGAGGCGCCGTTTGGACCGAGGGAGTATACCGACACCATGTCAGGATACTTAGCGCCAAACTCGTGCTCCGCACCCAACTTTTCTGCCTCTTCTTTTGGTAAGACTGATCGCGTCATCGGCAAACCTTCTTGGATTTTCTCGTTTACAATACGCTCCACTTCCCGCTTCTGTTCGTCAGTCATCTTTTCTCCATGCGAAAAGTCGATGCGCAGACGCTCTTGGGTAATGTTACTGCCACGCTGTTTTACATGAGAACCAAGCACAATCTGCAATGCTTTAAGCAGCAAGTGGTGCGCGGTGTGGAGGCGCGTCGTTTCAACTGCCGTGTCTGCAAGTCCTCCTTTAAACTTCTGCTCCGAGCCGGAACGCGATAAATCTTGATGTTTTGTCATGAGCTCCTTAAACGCCTGCTCATCAACAGGGATACTGCGCTCCTGCGCCATTTCTTTCGTCATTTCAAACGGAAAGCCGTAGGTGGTGAAAAGCACAAACGCCTGCTCTCCCGTAATCAGATTTGAGTCGTACGCAATTTTCTCAAATTCTTTAAGACCTTTGTCGAGCGTGTGCGCAAACTGCACTTCCTCTTTCCAAATCTCTCCGGTAATCGTCTGATACATTTCCTCCGTACCGAGCTCGGGATACGCTGCGCGATAGGTTTCCATAAACATCGTTGCGGAACGCACGAGCATTGAATCTGCTTTGTCCTTATCAAGAACCGCGAGTTTTGCGGCATGCTGAAACGCGCGACGAATCAGGCGACGCAAGATATATGAACGTTCACTGTTTCCTGGGCGCACGCCGTCAGCAATCATAAAGACGGCGGCGCGGATATGGTCTGCAATGATTCGAAAACTACGCGTATAGCGGTCATCTTTGTAGTGCTTTTTCGAAAACTCTTCAAGAAGTGCAATCACGTCTTCAAACACGTCAGTGCGAAAGACATCATCAGTGCCGATAGAAACCGCGGCGATGCGTTCGAGCCCGCCACCAAAGTCGACGTTCTGCTTCGGCAAAAGTCCGAAACTTCCATCTTCTTTCTTGATGTACTGCATGAAGACTGAATTTCCGATTTCGAGGAATCGTCCGCAGTCGCAGTTGGGATGACAATTCTCACCGAAGCGCGGATTATGCTCCGTGCCAAAATCATAAAAAACTTCTGAATCAGGCCCCCCGATTTCCCCTACCGGCATTTTCTCGGGCGCACCCGCGCGCGACCACCAGTTCTTCTTTGCTTCGTAATAAAAGATGCGACCTGTGATGGGCGACCCGTCAGGGTTTAGTCCCGCCTGCATGCCGAGGCGTGCACCATCTGCTTCACTGCCAATCACGACATCCTTTGCATCGATTCCCTTTTGCGCAAACAGTTCTTTCCAGATTGCCACTGATTCAGTGTCGCGTGGCACGTCATTCTTTTCATCGCCAATAAACACCGTGACAAAGAGCCGCTTTGGGTCGAGTCCCACTTCGTCCGTCAAAAATCCGAAAAACCATGGCAGCTGTTCTTTCTTAAAGTAGTCGCCCAAGGACCAGTTGCCGAGCATTTCAAAAAAAGTGGTGTGGCGATTGTCCCCCACCTCTTCGATATCTTCTGCACGGAATGATTTTTGTGAATCAGTGATGCGGGCACCAAGCGGGTGCTCTTTGCCAAGGAGATACGGGACGAGTGGCTGCATGCCCGAGCCGGTGAAAAGTGTCGTTGGGTCGTTCTCAGGAACGAGCGAGGCTGATGGAATCACGGCGTGTCCACGGTCTTTAAAAAAGCTGAGATATTTTGAACGAATTTCATCGAGTTTCATAGGTGTCTATAGTACCGTATTTTGCAGATTTCGAGGGGATTGACAAAGCGGTATATATAGTATATAGTTACAACAAGTTCCGGTGCGGTTTCTTTCCTCGGACGTACGTCGACGTACGTCCCTGTGCTTTGAAACAACGCGGATGGGTGGGAGGTAGCCCACGGCAGACCACTCGTGAGCCGAGAGCCAAAGGAAGAGATGCGCACCAGAGCCGAAAGGTTTTGATCCTCTTCCACGCCACGCGGGCGATTCCCTAGCTGAATCGCCCGCTCACTTTTTACTCCCTAGTCTTGCTTTTTCAATATAACGAATCTAGTATGCAAAAAGCATACTGCAAGAGGAGAGCACATGACCAATCCAGCAGTTTTCCTTGACCTCAAAGAAATGCCCAATGGATATGGTTTCTTTTATGGTACCGCCCACATAGGCGAGAAGCGCTATAGGATCGACATCATGCCTTCCGTCGAAGATGCAAAGCGACTCGGTATCACAATATCTTATAACGATATCGCGGAAGAAAAGCGCTGGGTCATTTTTGTCGATGGCGAGCGAAAAACTGTGGTGCGCGATTTCGAAGCTGCAAAGCAGTTCATCGTCGACAACGCACATTTATGGTAAGAGAGTGGGCGGGCCCTTCGGGCCCGCCCGCAATTTCGCGCCACCTTACCAAAAAACGAGAGCGCGCATCATACTGTATAATAGAGTTCTGTATGTATACTCCTACAGTAGTGAATTTGATTACACCACCACGTAAGACACCAAAAATAACAACATAGTTACCATGAAGAATAAGAAAAGAAAGCCCTGGAATAGAGTAGGTGAAGTCGTATATAGCATTTCTTCATATGACGAACGCGGGTCTCTTACCATGAACATAGCAACCTACGTAACGCCCATAACGATGGATACAAAGCGGTATCTCATCGGTGTATATAAAAACACGAAAACATACGAAAATCTGTATAGAAATACAAAAAATAATTATTTTCTGCTGCAAATTTTGTCTTTAGACAACTTGCCGGTAGTGAAAACGTTGGGAAAGAAATCTGCTGTAACCTATAATAAAGAAAAATATCTAACTAAGCATGGTTTGTTGGAGGAACAAACATGTGTATGGAAGAATAAAAAATACCACTATTTAAAACACGTACATAGCGTCCTCTTTATGAACATTGAAAAAAGAATAGATATTGGTGACCACGACGTACTTCTCGCCAAAGTCGAAAAAGTAGTCTTAACAAATTTTTCTAGTACCGAACTGACCACAAAAGACTTGCAGAATCGACAGATCGTAGGCTAGATACACTCAAGTATGAAAGAAATTGTTTTAGTTTTTCCGCATCAGCTTTTTGAAGAGAATACGATTATTGAAAAGTTACAAAAAAGTAACGCCTCTTTTGAGGTTTTTATCATTGAAGACTATCTATATTTTAGGCAGTATGCATTCCACAAACAAAAGCTTGTGTTCCATCGAGCAAGTATGAAGTGCTATGAACGCTATCTATCGCAGAAGTATAAAAATATATCTCTGAGGTATCTTGAGAGTAGCCAGTTACCGTCGAGAAGTAGTTTCTGGGACTATCTTAGTGAAGTACTTACGAAGCAGCAGCACGATGCTATTCGTAAAACTCATGTCTATGAGACCGTTGATTGTTACTTAGAAAAAGATGTGAAGAAATTTTGCACTGAACACAATATTGAACTCAACGTAGAAAGAACTCCTCTGTTTATAAACAGCTCTGAAGATAATCAATTCTTTTTTGAGACCAAAAATAGGGGTAAAAAGCCATTCATGAAGACGTTTTATGAGTGGCAAAGACAGAGACTACAGATTTTGATGGAAGAAGATACTACGAGACTGAAGCCCCGTGGAGGAAAATATTCATTTGATGCCGAAAATAGAAAAAAACTACCGAGTGACTATCGAGAAAAAATAACTACATTATTTGAAAAAAATATATTTACTGCTGAGGCGTTCGACTATGTTGAAAAGAATTTTAGCAATAATTATGGTCACGTTGACACCTTTAACTACGCTATCGACTTTTCTGATGCGAAAGAGGCCTTACTTCATTTTCTTGAGACAAAATTGGATAATTTTGGGATATACGAAGACTCAATTTCTGAGAAGTTTGATTATATTAACCACAGCATTCTTACCCCGTATTTAAACACCGGGCTTCTTACCCCGGAATACGTAGTACGCGAGACGTTACAGTATTATGAAAAGAATTCAGAAAAAATAGCCCTCAGTAGTGTCGAAGGATTCATACGCCAAATTATTGGCTGGCGTGAGTTTATACGAGCCATGTACATACTGCATGGATCTAAAATGCGCACAACGAATTTCTGGAACCATACAAAACCTGTACCCCACACGTTTTGGAGTGCTGACACGGGAAATCGAGTAATTGATACTACGATTCAAAGGACGCTGAAAAACGCATACAACCACCACATTGAGAGGCTTATGATACTGGGAAATTATATGCTTTTGTCAGAATATCATCCTGATCATGTCTATAAGTGGTTTATGGAAATGTACATCGATAGTTATGACTGGGTCATGGTTCCTAATGTGTATAGCATGAGTCAGTTTGCAGATGGAGGTATTTTCGCAACCAAACCATACATTTGTGCCTCAAATTACATACTCAAAATGAGTGATTATACAAGAGACAAGCACACTACCGGGTGGGACAAAGACTTTGATGACAAATTCTGGAGTTTTTTAAAAAAGAATAAAGACTATTTATCAAAAAATATCAGATTTAAAATGCTGCTTACTAGAATTCCGTAATATATCGAGAGAGCCATGTGTAGCTAAAATACAGACAATTCTACCTGCCCATGCGCTTTTTACACCATCTCACTTCCTTTTATTTTTTCGATAAGCATTCCCTGAGTGCAGCGGAAGAGAAATCCACCACCGATATCAATGTCATGCGTCGTGTGGTGCGGGCGCACGACTTTTTCCACCGTTTCGGTCGCTTCAAATTCTTTCACCATTCTCTCATAGGTCATTGCCGTTGGCGCCGCTTCGATGTGGTCGTAACTGTCGGTCTGTGAGTTGTCCGGCTTTTGGTCGGAGAGTTCCACAAACCATATCGTACCGAGCGCACTCTCTATCCCCTTTTTCAGACGAATGATTGCGATTCTGCGTTTTGAAATAGGCGCCTGGTAAATATAATTACTTTCGCCTTCAAACATTTCCCGCATTGATTCAAAGTTTTCTTTCGAGCCGCATTTGTAGCAGATGTGGTCTGCTTGTGCCCGCCCTACGAGAGCATGCTTCGCCGCGAAAGCATTAAACAACTCGACATATTTCTGCGCACCTGAGTAGAACTCTTCGATGGTGTTCATTACACAAACTATAACAAATAGATTACTCCTCTCATAGTCCCAGCCACGCTCTTGTTAGTAGAACATGCTACTATCATCTTTATATGGGTATAAAGTCAGAAACAGGAAGACATGTTGAAGACCCAAACAAAAGTACAGAGCGTGAATTTAGAAACCGATTGATTGCGCAACAAGAACGAGATACCGCACTGGTCCCTAAGGAAATAATCGAGTGCTGTAGAAGATTCGCCCGGGGAGTTGAATTCCTTGCTGTGCGAGATACGTACCAAGTAATTAATACTGCGTCGCAAACACATGATATACCGCAAGGAGATGAGAGTGGTTCTTTTCCTTCACACGAGCAATCGATAGCTCAAACAAACGAAATTACTGAAGACGATTTTTTCTATATTATCGCCCGCGACGATATTGGAAATCCTTTAAAAGAACCTACGATGGATTACAGAATCCAAAGTAATACTGTAACAGTAAACATATATGCTCATCTTTTCTCTCGGCTCGTTGAACTAGATAAAAAAGGGGTAGCACGAACGCCTGAAGAAAACACGAGCAGGACATTACTTGTAGTACATGCATTTCAGATCCTCTTTCATGAACTGGGGCATGCATATTCATTCCTAGCCTCTCGCGCCCGTAACGCAGGTCCGCGCATTATATACAACCACATCCGTGCTGGGACCCAAAAAACTACAACGAGGTTTGAAGTTCACGAAGATAATCAAGGTATTACTGAATTCACAAAGCAGGATGGTACTTTTTGGATGGAGGGATGGAATGATATACAGGCAACGAGAAGAATGTTGTCATACCTTGAAACGCGCTCTCTACAGTATGAAGATATTGTGATTACAAAAGACTCACCTGTTCTGAAAAACTTTATGTACATCATGTTTATTTCCGCTTCGTATGGACATGCAAGCTGGGCAATATGGGCGATTGCTAACAAGATGTCAGAAAGTGGGAAACTGAGTCTCGACGCAGTTCTTGATCGGTTTGATAGAATATTTCAAACGAAACAAGGACGCGATGAATTAATACACTTACTCAAAGAAGTTGTTGGTGAGGATTTGAAAACAAAAATTTTTGATACCGACGCACTTGGATGGGACTCGAAAATTTTGGCACACGAAATTATGGAGAAAGTAGACGCACCTGCGCATTGGCAAGAACATCTTTTAGACATGATTACGAGACCAGAAAAAAACTAATTCAAAAGAAACGCATAGTCCCAGCCGCGTTCTTTCAAGTATTCATAGCGCCCGCTTTTGCCGAGCAATTATGCTTCAAGAACCTTGCGTTGTTCTGCGCTCGCACGCTCTATAACACGCATGTAAACGCGTTTCTTTTCACGAGACGATGCTTCACGAAAAAAGCGTGAAAACTCGGTCTCTTTTGTTTCAGAGACTTTGGGCGAAAACCATGAAAAAAGCTTTTTCATAACGTAGTATTTAATACATCTTCAGAGTACCTTTCAGATATAAATCTGTCAACGTTATCCACGTTCTCAAAGTAGGCAAAATTAGTACCGTCTATATTCTTCATAATCAGATCAACTTTAATCTGTGTACCAAATTCTGATTTTAAAATGTTCACATTTTTTCTCGCACAAAAGTATTGAGAAATAAATACATCTTTTGCAATCCGTCGCCCCTCCTCTTGTTCACGCTTCTGTACAAATTTCCAAGCTTGAATCGGGTCTTGATATACATAAATAATCTGTACAAAGCGCTTTTTGTTAAGAGATCTCTTAATGTTCATTCGCGTCTTTTCAATATTTGTAAGCGTCCCATCAAACACAAAACTTTGTTTGTGCGTAAGTGCGAAATCATGAATTTTTTCAGCAATGATAGATGTCGCTGCTTGAAAAAGATCTGAATTTGCACCGGTATAATCCTTGAAAAAGCTCCTATACTCGTCCGAGTCAATTCTCAAAACAGCATGGCCGTCACGCGCAAGTTCTGCAATAAGACTCTGGGATGATTCAGTCTTTCCAGCCCCAGGTGAGCCCGCCATAAATACTGATACTGGAGAAAGTTCTGGTGGATACTTCTCTGTACTCGCTAACTGCGCAGCAATCTCCTTCCGGTTTGCCCTGGCAAATTCAATTGACTCCTCCCTTATTTGTTCGAGCTCCATGCACGAACTATATCACTCATCGCCCATCAAAAACGCATAGTCCCAGCCGCGTTCTTTCAAGTATTCGTAGCGGCCGCTTTTACCGAAGTGTCCGGCAGAAAGTTCGGTCTTAAAGAGAAGTACATTAGAGTCGGTCTTTTTTGCTCGCAGTCGCGCTACCCACTTTGCGGCTTCCCAAAATGGCGTACGGATGTCAGACGCTGAAGCGCGAACGAGGAGCTTCGGGTAGTGGGCGGCGCGCACGTTTTCGTACGGAGACGTTTTCATGATGTACTCAAAATCTTCTTTCGAGCTACCAGGATTTCCTATCTCATCATAATGAAGGCGCGTGCCTCCGAGCGATTCGTCGAGCATGGAGTTGAGGGTATCCGCCGCTGGTACGTATGCCATACCCACACCCACAACATCGGGACGTTTATTCAAAACCGCGCCGACCATCATGCCGCCCGCAGAGCCGCCGACGAGGACCAACTTTTCTCGGGCACAGACTTTTTTCTTTACCAGGAAATCACAGGCCGCAATCACATCGTCATACGTGCGATGTTTAGTGCGAAGCTTTGCGTCTTCGTGCCACCCATACCCCATCTCACCGCCACCGCGTGGTTGTGCAATACCAACTATCCATCCACGCTCCAACAATGGAATGCGAGTGATAGAAAAGGTTGGATCAGAACAAATGCCGTATGAGCCATACGCCGTGAGCATCATTGGAGCTTTACCGTTGTACTTCACCTGCTTTTTGTGGACGATAACAATCGGGATTTTCACACCATCACTCACCGCCCAGAGACGTTTTGAAACATATTTCTTTGGATTCCATTGTGGCACTTGCTGCTTTTTCAAAATCTTAGTCGTGCGCTTTTTTACGTCGTATTCACACACCGTCTTTGGCGTGACGAATGAATCGTAGGTGTAGCGAATCACGGGAGAAACGTATTCAAGACCCCAGACAGACACCGAATGCTCCGCTTCCGGCAATTTCAAAACACGCTCGCTCTTTCTGTCTTTGTTAGAAATCAAAACCTGCTCGCTTCCCTTTTCGCGAATCGGAATTACAAAGAAGTTTTGGTAGGGCTCGAATCCATTGATGGTGCGCTTTGGGTTGTGTGGCATCCATTCAGTCTGAGATTGTGGGTTTGAAAGTGGCGCTTTCATGATTTTGTACTCGACCGCATTTTCATTCGTCACGATGTACAAATCGTTTTCAAAATGTTCTGGCCAGTACTTTACTTTACTTTTGCGTGGCGCAATTAACGCAAGCGGTGCTTTTGGCGTCTGTGCAGAGACAAAGCGTACTTCACTCGAATCAAAATTTGCAGCGCCGACAAAAATAATTTTCTCATCATTGCTCTTTGAGAGAAATACGTACCACTGCTCATCCGGTTCTTCATACACCACCGTATCTGGCTCGGTTGAGCCCAGTTTGTGACATAGCACTTTGCGAGGTGGGTGTGGATGTTCCTCAACAGTATAGAAAAAGTGCTGGCTGTCTGCTGCCCATTCCACGTCTGAGACCTGTTCTATTTTTTCTGAAAGTAGTTTTCCCGTCCTTAAGTCTTTTACAAAAAGGGTGTGATTTTCGTTGCCGGTCGTGTCTACCGCATAGGCAAGAAGCTGGTGATCAGGACTTACTTCGTAGAGTCCCAAATCAAAATACGGTTGATCTTTAGCGAGAATGTTTTCGTCGAGCAAGACCTCTTCCCTAAACGCTTTACGAGGCAGAGCGTCGGGCGAACGCGCTCCGCGCGTTTTAGCCTTTCCCTCCTTGATTCTCTTCCGACAGTGGATGCCATACTGCTGCCCTTTTTTAGTACGAGAGTAATAGAGGTACGGACCGTCTTTGACGGGGACTGACATATCGGTCTCTTTCATGCGGGACTTCATCTCTTTGTAGAGCTTGTCCGCCAATCTTTTATGTGAGGCCATAACAGCCTCGGCATAGGCATTCTCTGCCTTAGCATATTCGACCACCTCCGGGGAGCCTTTTTGCTGCGACCAATTTTTGTCAGTCGTACTCGACTGCTCAAAAATGGAAGTACTCCTGTGGTGCATCCAAGCGTATTCATCGGTCCAGGTCACCCCATGGAGGGTATTGGTTTTGGGGTCTTTTTTGGCTACGGGAGGGATATTTTTTGGGATAGGGTTTTGCTTCATCGGCGGGACTGTATCATACTCTGACAGCAAGCGCATATTTGACTTTTTTATTAAAAGTAGTATAATTTATTCAAAGTGCAATCAAGCAGCCGCAACCTGAGGCGGAAATGAAAGAACCATCGACATTGAATATCGTGCTGGTTCTGGTCCACGGAGTGCTCGTCGCGCTCACATTCGGAGCCACGTCCTAACACTGGCCCTGTTCTTCTGATGCATCCGGGTGGGCCGTGCTTCTGTGAAGCACGGCCCACCATTTTTACGCTATACTTCATTCCATGCTCACGCGTCACACGCACCACAACGTTGTCTGGGTTGACCTCGAATCACCAACCCACGAAGAAGTACAAGAACTTATCGGCGAGTATGGAATCGCTCCCATCGTCGCAAGGAACTCATCCTTCCCTCAATGAAGCCGCGGGCAGAATTTCATGGCGACTATGCTTATTTCGTGATGCACTTCCCTGCGCTTCGCCATACCCACAAGACAGTCGAACAAGAAATCGACTTTGTTATCGGAAAAAATTTCATCATTACGACGCGATATGAAATGGTTGATCCGCTGCATAAGTTTTCAAAAGTATTTGAAGTAAATTCAATTTTGGATAAAAGTAATTTAGGTGATCACGCTGGTTTTGTGTTTTTCTACATGCTCAAAAAATGTACAAGGCCATTGACCATGAAATCGAGTATGTGCGTCACGATATTCAAGGCATTGAACGCTCCCTCTTTTCTGGTCACGAAGCCCGGATGGTTTCCGCAATCTCTCGTTCATCACATGACCTTCTCAATTTAGACAAACCATCGAACCGCATCGAGAGATACTGCATACGCTTGAAACCGAGGGCGCAGATTTTTTCGGGAAAGAATTTATTCCCTACCTGCGCTCATTGTCGAACGAATACTACCGCGTCCACAACCATATCATGCGCCAGACCGAAACCATGCACGAATTGCGAGAGACGAATAATTCCCTTCTTACCACAAAAGAAAACGAAACCATGCGTGTACTCACGCTTATGGCGCTTCTTATCTTCCCTCTTGATCTTATCGTTACCATTCTAGAAACAGATAGTCCCTACAACCCGGTAAAAGGGCCCCCCTATGATTTCTGGATTATTCTTGGCGGGGTAATCATGGTTGGGCTTTGCATGGTGATGTACTTTCGCCACAAAAAGTGGCTGTAGGGTACTTGGACCGCTGAGCGCAAGACTGATAGGATATACGGATGATGTTTTCTTGGTTTTCACGTACGAGCTCTTCTCCCCCCACTCTGAAGTTTTACAATACACTGAGCAAAACCGTTGAGCCATTCGTATATATGGTTCCCCATAAGGTACGCATGTACAACTGCGGTCCTACGGTCTATGGTCCCCAGCATATTGGCAATCTCGCCTCGGCAGTGTTTGCAGATATGCTTCGCCGTCTGTTTGAATACAATGGCTACTCCGTGCGACAAACAATAAACATAACCGATTTCGGACACTTAACAGGCGACAATGAAGGTGATGCTGACCAAGGAGAGGATCGCATGACAAAAGGCCTCAAACGCGATGGCAAAAAAGTCACTATGGAGAACATGCGGGACATGGCGACACAGTACATGAATTTGTACTTCGAGAATCTTAAAACCCTCAACGTTCCGCTCGAAAAGATTCAGTTCCCTCGTGCATCCGATTGCATCCCCGCACAAATCGCAATGATTCAAACACTTGAAGAAAAAGGCTACGCATATCGTGGTACCAGCGGCGTGTATTTTGATACCAAACATTTTTCTAAATACGGGGCACTTGGTGGCATCGACCTCTCTGGCCTCAAAGAAGGGGCGCGCGTGCACAAAGACGAAGATAAGCATTCTCCTACTGATTTTCTTTTGTGGAAATCCGATGAAAGATTGGGCTGGGACTCTCCGTGGGGTAAAGGCTTCCCAGGCTGGCATATCGAGTGTTCTGCCATGGCGCGTACAACGCTCGGCGAACAGATCGATGTGCACACTGGTGGCATTGAACACATCGCAATACATCACAACAATGAAATCGCTCAGTCAGAGAGCGCGACGGGCAAGTCTCCCTTCTCCCGCTTCTGGCTCCATCGTGCGCATGTACGCATGAATGATGAAAAATTGGCAAAATCAAATGGCAATGTTGCATACATGGCAGAAGTTATCGATAAGGGATTTCACCCGCTGGCTCTGCGTTATTGGTTTTTGACGAGTCACTATCGCGCTTCATCAAACTTTACGTGGGATGCCCTTGCAGCGGCGCAAAGCGCCTTCATCAGACTTGCGCAGGCTGTATATGACGCACCAGAAGGCGGTTCGGCACCAGCAGTATACGCGCAAAAAATTCGCTCTCACTTGAACAATGACCTTGACACCTCGGGAGCACTCGCGACAGTTTGGGAAGCCCAAAAAGATCCTGCACTTTCTCCGTCAGAAAAGCGTGCGGTTGCACTCGAGGCAGACCAAGTGTTTGGACTCAACCTGTCTTCACCAGATGTAGATTTGCTCTCACGCATGAAAAGTGAGTTCGGGACAGAAGTAACTGAATCAGAACTTACTGATGAGCAAAAGAAGCTGCTAAAAGAACGAGAAGTGGCACGTAGCGAGAAAAACTTTACCCGCTCTGATGAAATTCGAGACACCTTGGCACAACAAGGTCTGGACGTAAAGGATACTAAAGATGGGCAAAAAGTACTAAAACTGTGAATCAACCGAGTCCCAATGAAGGCCAAACCATTCCTACTGCGATTAATGGAGTAACTAATATTAGGAGCGAGAGTGCGACCTGGGACAACGTGGCACCGTATACAATCACTAGCCTGCGTCCAAATGCAAAGAGCATAAAAAATAGAAGTGCAATACCTAGCATTCCTTTTGCCTCCGACGCAGCTCCACCAAGTAGTATGCCAACTGGGTCTATAACTCCAATCAGGAGGCTCGCCCCAGTGGTGCAAATAACAAGAGTAGAAAACGCATCTTTGACAGTCACTGTGACAGCGGCACAAAAATTTAAAACAGCTCTGCCGAGGAACAAAAAAGAGGCGAGCCAAAGAAACTCTGCGACAAGATTTGCAAATAACGCTGATATATCAAATGTTGCGGGGATAAGAACGGTGCTTACATATGTAATTACAATCGAGGCGAGATACACCGCAGCTAAGTCCTTCCAGGTCTGTATGCACATATAGTCGCGGGTGGGAAAGCGTTGCAGAAAAATATTGCAGGAAACGCGAACAATGGAGAACATGGCTGCATCGTAACACAAAGCACCCGCGGAGAGCGGGCGCCTACGCGTGCACAACATTTCACTTGATCAACTGCAAGCGTACGTCACGACCGCAAGAAAGGCGGCCATGAGGATGCTTGCGCGCCAGGGATGAAAAGTAATCATCGTGGGATCTCCACTAAACGCATGCACACACATTATTATACATCTAAATAACAATATTTGCAAGTTTATTCGGGACGTAGATGAAGCGGCGAATGTCTTTGCCCTCTATCCACTTCTCGGCAATTTTTACTGCCTCTATTCTTACCGCCATTTCATCAGATTCAGAAGGCATCGTGATCTGGGTGCGCACTTTTCCATTCACTTGGACGACAATCGTCACAAATTCTTCTACTAGTTTCTTTGCATCATACTTGGGCCATGGAGCGAGATGCACCGAGCCTTTTCCTTGTGCTATATTCCACATTTCTTCGGCAATGTGCGGTGCAAACGGCGCGAGGATACTGACAAATGACTTCCACTGTTTCTGCCCTACTTCCTTGTCGGACATTTCATTCACACAGACCATCATCTGACTGATTGCCGTATTGAATTTGAAGTTCTCAATGTCTTCAGACACTTTCTTGATGGTTTTGTTGATAATGGCATCGAGCGCTGGATTGTCCTTTTTGACCACACGCTCTTGCACACGCCACACGCGCTCCAAGAAGCGGCGCGCGCCTATCATTGCGTTGGTATTCCATGCTATCGCATCAGTAAATGGACCCATGAACATTTCGTATACTCGCAACGTGTCCGCTCCGTAGGTCTTGATGATGTCGTCTGGATTGATGACATTGCCAAAGCGCTTACTCATCTTGCGGCCATCTTCTGCCTGAATGAGACCAACAGAAATGAGGCGTGTAAACGGCTCCTGTGAAGCAACCGCCTTGATGTCGTACAAGAATTTGTGCCAGAAGCGCGCATAGATGAGGTGACGTGTCGCGTGTTCTGCACCACCGACATACAAATCAACTGGTGACCAGTGTTTCTCTTTCTTCTTATCGACAAGTGCTTTTTTGTTTTTCGGATCCATGTAGCGCAAGTGGTACCACGAAGAACCCGCCCACTGTGGCATGGTGTTAGTCTCGCGCTTTGCCTTACCCTTGCACTTTGGACATTTAACATTGACCCACTTTTCAATTGCAGCAAGCGGTGACTCGCCGGTGCCGGTCGGTTCGTACTTTTTCACTTCAGGCAATTTCACCGGCAAATCCTTTTCTGGCACCGGAACAACGCCCTGCCCGCTTGGATTTTCAAGGGCACACTTTTCACAGTGAATTACCGGAATTGGTTCACCCCAATATCTCTGGCGTGAGAACACCCAGTCGCGGAGTTTGTAGGTTGTTTTGAGTGTGCCGTATTTTTGCGCAATTTTGGTGCGGGCTTCTGCCGAAGTAAGCTGGCTAAACTCACCTGAATCCTCGAGCACACCTTCTCCTGTATTTGGCTCTGCTTGGGCACTAAAGTATCTGCGCAAAACATCTTTGGCACCAGCACTTACTTTTTCATGGGCAAGCGCTTCTTCTACCGTTAATTCAATCAAACCCTTACCTTCATGCACCACTATGTTTGCAGGATCTACATCCTGAATCCTTGTTACAAAAAGGGCATAGTCTGGACTTTCTGATGGAACCATAAATGTCTCGCGCATGTCATCTTTCTTAATAGAAAGCTCTGTCTCTTCAAGAATTTCACGCGTGGCACATTCGTACAACGTCTCTCCACTCTCGAGATTACCACCGAAAAAACCAATTTTTCCAGGCAATACCCTAGCTTCATCACTCCGAAGTTGGAAAATAAATGTTCCAGGCTTGTTTTTTACCTCCAAAAGAACCCCGCAGTGAGTTATTTTGCGTGGCGCAACAACACTCTTGATCGGAAGAGCAAATTTTCGAGCGAATGTAAAATCACGCTCATCATGTGCGGGCACGCCCATGACCGCTCCTGTGCCGTAGTGCGCGAGCGCATAGTCTGCAACAAACATCGGGATTTTCTCGCCTGTCGCAGGATTAATTACCCAAACACCTTCGAGCTTGATACCAGTCTTTTCCTTCCCTTTCGCCGTGCGTTCTATTTCACTTTTCTTTTTTGCCTCATTGACATACTCCTCAACTTGTTTTCTATTTGTGCAAGTCTGACTTGCACAAAACTGGTGGATGAGGGGGTGTTCAGGTGCCAACACAAGGTAGGTGACTCCGAAGAGGGTGTCTGCGCGCGTTGTAAACACTTTTATTTCATCTTGTGTTTCAGAAATTGTAAAACTAATTTCTGCTCCCTCACTCTTCCCTATCCAATTGCGCTGGCTTTCTTTGATGTGCTCTTGCCAATGTGGCAACAATTCCAAATCGTTCAAGAGGCGTTCTGCATAGTCAGTAATCTTCAACACCCACTGACGCATGGGGCGTTTTTCAACCACACTTCCACAGCGTTCACATTTACCATCTTCCAAGTCTTCGTTTGCAAGACCGGTCTGACACGATGGACACCAGTTGATTGGTTCATACGACTGATATGCCAAACCCTTTTTCAAAAGCTGCAAGAAAATCCACTGCGTCCATTTATAGAACGCCGGGTCGGTGGTGTTGATTTCACGCGACCAATCATAGTCGAGCCCAATCATCGAAAGCTGCTCTTTGAAGCGCTTCACGTTTTTATCGACTGCCTTACGTGGGTGTACTTTGTTTTTGATAGCGTAGTTTTCAGCGGGCAAACCAAACGCGTCCCACCCCATGGGGTGCAAGACTGAATAACCCTGCATACGCTTCATGCGCGAATACACGTCCGTTGCGATATAGCCTTTAGGGTGGCCCACGTGAAGACCTTCACCCGAAGGGTACGGGAACATGTCGAGAACATAGGACTTCTTTTTGCAAGTGTCTTTAGTCTGGTACACCTTTTTTTTAGCCCAGTATTTCTGCCACTTTTTCTCTATGGAGTGGTTGTACTTTTTCATCCTGATAGCCTATCAAAAAAGAGGGCGGGCTGCCACTTTGGCAACCCGCAGTATCAACGCTTTTTTATGCGGACTTCTTCGGCTTCCTTGATTGCTTCCCTAGAAGAAGGGCCACATGAGTGTGCTTCCGCATTGAAAAAGAAAATGCATGACATTTTTGTCACCGTATCGTGAAGACGTAATAGTTCACAGAATCCTTCACCGCTTTTTGGGAGGGGCGATAAAACCGGATATGAACCCGCGTTCCATCTCCTGAGATACCAGATTCGCAGGTTTCTTCTGCAACCGCAGTACTTACGAAAGCAGCGAAAGCAAAGAAAATTCTAGTAGCATATCTAATCATTGAAGAACCTCGCTCTTGCTGGTTAAGTTCCAGCATTCATTAAAGCATACATTTTGTAAAAAAACAAGTGCTTTAATCTTCCGGTTTATTTCTTTACGCAACCAGTACCCAGTGTGTAAACGCATGGTCAAGATACATAACGAGCACAATCAAGGCAAGTACACCTACTCCATACATGACCCCTCGCCAATGCTTTCGTTCAGCCTCAAAGAAGATCACCATCATCATCGCAAGAATTACGATAAAACCAATCACGAGGTACGCGTACGTCAATGCGCTCCGCGCAGGAAGCGTCGCAGGCGGTGGCACCGCGCTCTGAGTGACAGGGGGTTTTGCAATATCGGTAGCACCAAGTACTCGCTCGGGCTTTGGTACTTGCGTTGCTGCATTTTGCTTCCGCTCAACAGAGATAAAGGTAGGTGTTTTTACGACTACAGGGGGTGCCGGTGAAATTTCAGTACGTGCCGGGCGGACAATCTCGGTGGTAGTTGCAGTAGAAGTTGCGGTATCTGGCGTGTCTTCTCTCAATACTAGAGGCGTACCGAATTCCTGTACGACAAACACCGTTGGGTAGCCTTGATACGTTCCGTATGCAACCGCAATACCAACTTCATCATAGTCCTTATTCAAGATATTCGCACGGTGCGTCGGCGAATTCATCCACGCTTTTTGAACGTCTTCAGATTCCGAAAAAAAGACTGCAAGATTTTCTCCCGCTCGTGCATAACGGTACCCCACGGCATCAAACCAGTGCCACGGCTCAGTCCCGTCCGGAGCAGTATGCGCAAAATAGCTACGCTTCACCATGTCATCTGCCTTCAACTGTGCGGCCTTCTGGAGAACCGAGCTTACGCGCAATCCAGGTACACCTTGTGCTGCCCTGTCTTGGTTTGTAAGGGTTGCAAGTACTGAAGTTACTACCGCAGCAACATTGCGCGAGTGTAGGGCAATAACAACGCGATCATACACATACGCAATTCCATAGAGAGAAATAACGAGAACTGCGGCAAGACCTGCCATCTCTGCACGCAATATATACGGGCGGTAATCATTTCTCCACGACGGGAGAAAGTAGTGCCTGAACTTTCGCTTCATTCCAACAGTATGCCACATATTTCGGCACACACTTTTGGTTTGTGCAAATTATTTCTCGGTGCTACTGTTCCCGCATGCAAATGGGTGAAGGTCAGGGCATTTCCTCCTCTCGACGCCTCTTCTAGGCTCACTTTTGTCATTATTCCACTCCATATAATCACAAAAGCGAGCCTCGGAAGAGGCTCGTGTCTGTCTACAACCACAGCAAAAGGAACGTTCGATGACACATCGAATCAAGCTCTTTGACACACTGGCAAAATCAGGAATCGACCCGCTTCGAAATCGTTTCGAAGTCGGCGGCACTGTGACAAACCCTCACGCCATCATCGTGAGGAGTACGAAAATTGAAACTACTCTCTTTCCTTCCTTACTTGCAGTTGCGCGAGCAGGAGCGGGCACCAACACCATCACCGTCTCAGAGGCAACCAAAGACGGCGTGTGTGTGATGAACACCCCGGGGGCAAATGCGAACGCAGTCGCAGAGCTGGTACTCTCGACACTGGGGTGCTTTGCCCGGAACGTGCACAAAGCCTGGGATTTCATCCGCGCACTTGGACCAAGCGGTGGTGACCTCGAAAAACAAATCGAGTCAGGAAAGAAACGATTTGTGGGATTCGAGCTGAATGGCAAAACATTTGGCGTCATTGGACTCGGGCAAATCGGTGTCAAGGTTGCAAACCTTGGACTTCGATACGGCATGAAGGTCGTAGGCTTCGACCCCGATCCACAAGCCGCAAACATGCATCAGTTGCATTCAAGTATCAGCGTCACGCGCAACTTGAACGAACTTCTCGCAAGCGCTCATATCATCACCGTGCACGTCCCGCTTATACCAGGAGAAACAGCGGGACTCATCAATACGGCAACTATTCAACGAATGTGTCGCGGGACAATTATTATGAATTTTGCACGCGGCGAAATATGCAATACAAATGCCATCACCGATGCACTCGTTGAAGGACATCTCGGTGGATATATCACCGATTTCCCCGACGAGGAGCTTCTGTCGCATGATCATGTCTTTATGACTCCTCATCTTGGCGCAAGCACAGGAGAGTCAGAAGAAAACTGCGCAACGATGGCGGCGGAACAAATCGCCGACTTTCTTCTCACCGGTTCGGTCAGAAACTCGGTCAACTTCCCCACACTGGTGATGCCCCTCCAGGGCAAACCAAGAGTTGCAATCGTGAACTCAAACACGAAGGGAATGATTCAGGCCGTGACTGGCTACTTGGCAGAAGATGGCATCAACATCGCCAGTATGCAAAATGCAAGCAAAGGTCCTATTGGTTACACCCTGATCGACACTGACTCAAATGTACCCCTGAGTGTGATCGAGGACATTCGCAAGCTCTCTGGCGTCCTCAAAGTCAGAATGATTTCGCCGGTATGAAATGTTGGGCGCGACCTCCGTGGTCGCGCCCTTTTTTGTTATGGCGGTTTATGTGGTACGGTGGAATAACAAACAAGGAGTGAATTATGAACGATCTTGTTTTTAGCTTTTGTGTAAAGCTCGGCGTCGCGCTTTCACCAGCTTTTTTTCTTGGACTTGGAATGCTCAGCACTCGATGAGGAGGATTCCTTTCAAGCCTGGCCCACCCACTCGAGGTGGGCCTCATTCATTGACAAAACTAAACACAGCGGTATGGTAATGAAACGGCACGAACTGTACACGTGCCGGTTTAGGAGAGCACCATGACGAAACGTCGTCTTCCGATCGAGGAACGCAACCCGGATGGCACCGGCACCTTCGATGACAGCATCTTGAAGGGTCAGGCAAGCACCGTGGGCTGGCTCGGTGTCCCGAGCACAAGATGGCCACTGTACGCCTTGACCGTCGCGGTTGCATTCATCTTCCTGGCGCCGAGTTTGCTCGGCATCAAGTGATCGAGAGATGAACGACGCGGGGGCCAGCGAATGCTGGCCCCTTCTGTTTTATCGACCGAGACGGCCCAACGCCGCTATTTTCAAAAGCCACTTTTGTTTCTTTGATTCAGGAATATTTTCAGAAGGACCAAACCAGGTGCTGCGAGTCGCAAAGCCCGCAAACCACAAAATACCCCATTTCAGTTGCGCATTGACGTTGCCCGGAAGGAGGCGTACCAGCCATGGATTCGTTCCGCTTGCAATAATGATGCGCGCAGTTTTGCCACGATAGAGGCGATGCCAAAAAATAGTCCGCTTCCCTTCTTTCGTTTTAATATACCGAAACGCAGAGCCCGGAAGCCAGGCACGGTCAAAGAGACCTTTGAGAATTGCAGGCATGCCCACCCACCATACCGGATGAATAACCACAAAATGATCGGCCCATGAAATGTTCTCTTGAAATGTTACAAGATCGGGTTCGAGTGGTTGTAGAACCCGATAGCCTTTGTGCAAAATAGGGTCAAATTGCATGTCGCCAATATTCTGTCGGCGCACTTCATGTCCCGCTGTCTTTGCCGATTCTTCATATGTCTTTGCCATCTCTCCGCAAAAACCGCTCCCGTCAGGATGTCCGAGTAAGATATATATTTTCATGGTGTACCCGCCTACACTTTTTTAAAATTAAATAAAAGTAGATGTTTCGAAATTCAGCCTGTGACAGAACATAGGTATCGTACCAAAAACAATGAAAAAGTTTTGGTGGGTTAATTATCGTCGTACAGATAATACTGTCGGTGGTCGTTCTGCTTTTCACGTTCAGTGAGCTGTAATCCGGCGCGGATTTCAGGATGCAGAACGACCGGCGGTCCGACATATTCTTCACCGTCAGCTCGTATCGCTCTTTGCTGTGTCGGGACCACGCTCGTACGAGAATAGATGGTACGCAGTGTCTTAACACTAAAGAACAAAATAAATAAGAAGAGCAAGGCGAGAGACTCACGAATCACAAAAATAATCAGATCACCTTGTGTATACGACATAATTGCAAGCGGCTCGTATATAATCAGGCCTACCGCACCAACGAATGCATCAACAAAGAGAGGTATATGCTTTCCGGGCAGCGTGAGCGCACCGCAGAGAGCGAGCACAATTGCGCCCATGAGTTCGAGTGATGTTTTTACAACCGAAATGTCAGAAAATAAGGGCACTGTAAGGATAATAAGGGCTGCCGCGGCAAGCAGCATCTGACGAACCAAATCTGCATGGTGATACGGTATGGTTCCAACAAAAAACGAATCAGGTCCCACGAGTCCGAGGTTTTCATCTCCTGTTGTCGTTTTTTTCTGTGTCTCATCCATACGCCGAGTATATCATTTTTTCTGCGCATGATACCCCGATACTGAAATCACCGCGTCAGGGCTATCGGTTTGTGCGATGTCGTTATAGCGCTCGAATCCACACTTAGTGCAGTGATGAACAATGCGCAGTCGTGCAGTCGCTCCTTCCATACGAATGGGCTCCATCATGCCCTGGCATGCTTCAAGCCTGTCACCAGGATCGATGTCGACATGCTTACTCCACAGGCAGTTTGGACAATGGTTGGTATACCCGGTCCCCGTGACGGCAGTACCGCACTTTTCGCACACAAAATCCTCTTTCGTTCGTTGAAATGCCATGCTAAATCACGGTGAATGAGTCTGACTTAGAGAAGCCTCTGCATGAGAGCGAAATGGTCCAAGTGCCTTTCGTCGCATCTTGTGGTATCCCAAACATCTGAGTCCCCGATTTTCCTTGCCCGAGCGTAACGGTGTTTGTTGGTGACGTGACACTTACCGAGCAATTATCTGCAGAACCAATAACACCCCATGAAATCCATTCCATACCACCAAGTGCAACGGAGGCAAAGCGTTTAAACAAAAATCCTATTGGCGATATAGGGACTGAAGGATTTGTCGGCACTGAACCACCCGTTGTGTACGAGGATTGCTGATAAGAGCCAGTAGAGTTTGAACCATAATTTTGACTAGACCCTCGTGAGGAAACGGTACCTGTTTGTGAAGAAGCACCAGAGCCACCCGTGTATGGTGATGCGGTAATCCCAGGTGAAGCGTTTACACCTGTGGTTTGTCCTGTCCCTGTACGAAAGTTGCCAAGTGACATGAGCTGATCGTTTCCTGGTTGAACACCTTGACTCGTGACATCGGGTGGCGTTGTTAGTGGTCCCGCAATTTGGCAAATTGTTCTATTTATTTTTGCGCAAGAGGGACCGTGGTTTACATCAGTAACACCGCCTCGCGTATACCTGTCACGATAATCACCGTGAGCGATGTCAAGTTTTCTTGGCACTTCGGCACAGGTGTTATATCGAGAACAACAGCTCCCTGACTCACCCGGTGCCTTAAACGCACATCCCGTATCATGCACATAGCCCACAACGTTTCTCATGGTATAGGTCGCCCCATCGATGGCTGACGTGTAAACAATGGTTCCGAGATTGTAGTACTTTCCATAATGAGCTGGGTTACCAGCAAGAGTGACTGTTTTTGAACGACCGAGTCGCACATCATCAAGTGTAGCCGGGATATTTTGACCGTTGGTACCTACACGCGATGTTTCAAATGGCCCCTCCATGTTAGGGTCAAGGCCCGGTGCATAGCATGTAAATTGTGCTTGCATTTGCTGAAGACAGGCATTCGGATCAGGGCTTTGTGCAAACACAAAAACAGGCGCAAGGAAAAGAAGCGCTGCAAGACCTTTTTTCATGTGATTATTCTACCTCACTTTACAAAAGCACAATCGCCTTTTCCCCCGAACACTCGAATACCCCGCCTTCTATCGGGAAGGTGCGCACTTCACCTCCTGCACGCACCGTGACATCACCTTTTTTAAGGGTTGTTACAAATGGTTCGTGTTTTGCCAGAACGGTCATAACACCATCCGCTGCTGGAACTGAAATAGAAACGGCAGCACCATCAAAGAGTGTCTCAGAGACACTGGCAACAGTGACGGGAAATGTATTCTCACTTGCCATACATTTTAGGCAGCAACGTCATCGATTCCACCCTTCATATAGAAGGCACCTTCATCGCGCGCGTCATGCTTACCATCGAGAATTTCTGCAAAAGCACGGATAGTTTCTGCGAGTGGTACATATTTACCAGGCTTACCAGTGAAGACTTCGGCAACGTGGAATGGCTGCGAGAGGAAGCGCTGGATTTTGCGAGCGCGGTAGACCAACTTTTTATCATCTTCTGAAAGTTCTTCGATACCGAGAATCGCGATGATGTCCTGGAGGTCTTTGTAGCGCTGGAGCACGCGCTTGGTTTCGTTTGCGACGCGGTAGTGCTCTTCGCCGACGATTCCTGGAGTGAGAGCAGTCGAACCCGATTCGAGGGGATCAATCGAAGGATAGATACCCAAGGCTGCAAGCTGACGTGAGAGCACGATGGTGGAGTCGAGGTGAGAGAAGGTTGTTGCAGGAGCTGGGTCGGTCAAGTCGTCGGCTGGCACATAAATTGCTTGGACTGAAGTGATGGAACCATTTTGAGTCGAAGTGATGCGCTCCTGAAGAAGTCCCATTTCTTCCGCGAGTGTCGGCTGGTACCCCACCGCTGAAGGAACGCGGCCGAGAAGTGATGATACTTCAGAACCAGCTTGGACGAAGCGAAACACATTATCCATGAAAAAGAGCACATCTTTACCACCTTCGTCGCGGAATGCTTCTGCCATCGTGAGACCTGAAAGGGCAACACGCGCACGAGCGCCCGGCACTTCATTCATCTGACCGAAGACAAGTGCTGTTTTGTCCAAGACACCCGAGTCTTTCATTTCGTGATAAAGGTCGTTACCTTCACGAACACGTTCACCGACACCAGCAAAGACTGAGTAGCCGCCGTGTTCTGACGCAACGTTGTGAATGAGTTCAGTGATGAGCACGGTCTTACCCACGCCGGCACCACCGAAAAGTCCCACCTTTCCACCTTTGATAAACGGTGCGAGGAGGTCGACCGCTTTGATACCCGTTTCAAATACTTCAGCTTTCGTACTTTGTTGTGAAAAACTCGGTGCATCGCGATGGATTGGCAGTGTCTCGCCCTTTGTTACATCACCCAAACCATCAATCGGCTTACCGACTACATTGAACATGCGGCCAAGTGCTGCCTGACCTACGGGAACAGAAATCGGCGCGCCCGTGTCGGTGACTTCTGCATCACGCGCAAGACCCGCGGTTTCATTCATAGAAATACAGCGCACACGATTGAGACCCAGATGCTGAGCGACTTCCAACACGATAGTGTTGGCCCGAGCATCGCCTTCTTGCGATGCTTTAGGGCTGACCACGAGTGCATTCTTAATAGCCGGGAGACCCGCATCAAAACGAACGTCAACAACCGGACCGATGATTTGTGTGATGGTGCCTTTCATATGTCAGTGAGATAATAAACTAGAAATAAGAAATAATAAAGGGGTTCCTAGCGGTGCTTCTTCATCGTCTTTAGACTGGCTATTAGTATTCGTTCAAATTCATCTACTTCGTTGATTAAGCGAGAAAGGGCCTCTTGCTTCGTGGGACCATATGCTTTTACGACTTCGAGCCAATAACGAGTCTCGCGAGCAGACTGAAGTGCAATGTGAAAGTAGTTAACAAACCCCGCTTTTGAGTTAGATCCGTGCGCCTCGGTCACGTTTGCGCCTATCGAACCCGAACTTCGTATGACCTGATTAAAAACTAGATTTAGAACCCTGTCTGCACCGTGACTGTGTGCAAGCTTCATGATAGAAACAGAAAACTGTATGATTCGCATTTTGAGCGGATTTTCGTTTTTCATATATTTCTTGTTTCTCGTCTCTAATTTCTTATTTCTTTTCTCTTTTACTTCATTGCCTCGATGCCGCCGACAATTTCCGACACTTCTCGGGTAATTGATGCTTGACGGATTCGGTTGAATTTGCGGGTGAGTGCTTTTGCGAGCTCTTTCGCCTTGTCGGTCGCATTTTTCATCGCAACCATACGGGCAGAATGTTCAGAAGCTTTAGCTTCAAGGAGTGCATAGAAAACGGCGACGTTCAGCAATTTTGGCAACAGTTGCGAGAGTACGGCATCAGCGCTCGGCTCAATCGTATAAAAGGACGGCGCAGCAGCATCGTGCTTTGCGGGAGCATACTTGCCGCGCACGGGCCGTATGTGCGCTACAATTTCCTTCATCGTTTCTTTCGTAATCGGAATGATTTGTCGCACTACAGGCTCTTGTTCAAAGGTTGAAAGAAAGTTGGCATAGGCAATAAAACAATTCCCCACTTCACCCGAGGCGCGCATAGCAAGAATAGCTTCGGTCACCGATTGCAAATCTATTTCTGAAACGCCATCAGATACATTTTCCTTTTTGATACGAACATCAAATCTGCGATTCAAGAAGAAATCTCCTCCACGACGCCCCATCGCAATTATGACAGAATTTTCTGGTGAAAGTCCCATACGCTCCACCGCTCGTATGACGCCACTATTTAAAGCACCCGCAAGACCTTTATCGCTGGTGATAATAACCACACAGGTCTTCCCTCCTTGTGGCTGCATGAGTGGATATGAAGAGAGATCATTCGTACCTGAAAGGCGTTCGAGAAGAGAAAGCGACGTAGCAGCATAGGCGCGACCGCCGAGCGCACGCTCTTGCGACTTTCGCATTTTGACTGCAGAAACAGCCTCCATCGCACGGGTTACCGTTGAGGTCTTTTTTACTGACTGTATCTTGTGTTTTATGTTTTTAAGTCCCGCCATAGAGATAAAGAATAGGGGTTTAGGATATAGCCATTAGAAAATTCTATAATTCACTATACTCTCGTCGCTAGAGGCTAGTGGCTAAATAATTCATTATGCCCACCACGAAACGCTTCAAATGCCTTCGTCAGTGCATGTTTAGATTCATCGGAGAGAAGCCCTGTCTTTTTGATGTCAGCGAGCGTCGTAGATGCTGTTGCATCAAGGAACGATCGCAGCTTCTCCTCTGCTTCACGTACTTTGTTTATGGGAACATCAGCGAAGAACTTGGTCTGCGCAGCAAAAAGGACGGCAACCTGTACTTCAACCGGCATCGGTGCACCATTTTTTTGTTTCAATACTTCAACCATTCTCTGACCTGTTGCAATGCGGTCTGCAGTTGCCTTATCGAGGTCTTGCGCAAATTGCATAAACGCTTCGAGTTCGCGGAACTGCGCAAGTTCAAGCTTAAGCGATCCTCCCACACCTTTCATTGCTTTTGTCTGTGCAGCTGAACCAACGCGCGAAACCGAGTTACCTACATCAATTGCCGGGCGCAAGCCTTTGTTGAAGAGATCTGCCATCATAAATATCTGACCGTCGGTAATTGAGATAACGTTCGTTGGAATGTAGGCAGAGATGTCGCCTTCTTGCGTCTCGATAATCGGAAGTGCCGTGACGGAACCACCCCCCTTTTCTTCTGAAAGACGCGCTGCGCGCTCAAGGAGGCGCGAGTGGAGGTAGAAAATATCACCAGGATACGCTTCACGACCTGGCGGACGACGCAAGAGAAGTGAGAGCTGGCGGTACGCAACCGCTTGCTTCGAGAGGTCGTCGTAAATCACCAAGACGTCCTTACCCTTGTCCATGAAGTATTCGCCCATAGCAACCCCCGCATACGGTGCAAGGAACTGCAGTGCTGCTGGTGCTGAAGCTGAAGCGTTGACGACAATCGTGTATTCCATCGCGCCTTTTTCTTTGAGCTCTTGCACGATGCGCGCGGTCTTACTTTCTTTCTGACCAATTGCGACATAAATACAAATCGGGCGCTTATCAGCAGGTTCGCTTTTCTGGTTTATGATGGTATCAATTGCGATTGTTGTCTTGCCGGTACCGCGATCGCCAATGATGAGCTCACGCTGACCACGACCGATAGGGATCATGGCATCGATTGCCTTTACTCCTGTTTGAAGCGGCACCGAAACCGATTTACGCGCCATGACACCATAGGCCTCACGTTCAACCGGCATCATCGTTGGCTTCTTGAATGGTCCTTTACCGTCGAGCGGCTCACCGAGAGCGTTTACAACGCGGCCGAGCGATTCTTCACCTGAAGGAACCGAGAGAATTTTGCCGGTTGATTTTACGAGCATTCCCTCTTTCACGCGGGATACTTCCCCGAGGACAATAGCGCGCACGCCGTCTTCTTCAAGGTTTAAGATAAGCCCGTAGAGCGCGGAACCAGATGCCATCGCATCTGAAAGTGACTTACCTGCGGTTTCCTCAAATACCACGACTTCACTCATCACTGCTTTTGAGAGACCATCGATTGCGACAACACCGTCACCAACTGCGGTGACACGCCCCACGTGCTCGACTTCCTTTGACGGAGCGTACCCTTCGATTTCTTGTATGATTTTTGCAACAACTGAAGATTCCATAACTATTATGCAGCAATGCGATTATAGATTGATAAGAGATGTTTTTTCCAGCTAACATCGACAAGCGAGTCGCTTTTGACCAAACGCCAACCTCCGATAAGTGTTGGATCAACAACGACTCTCGCGTCATGTTCACCGGATTCTTTATGCGCACGCGAAGCGTGATGTTCTTTTGCTACGAACAACGTGTTTGTAATTTTACCTGACTCACGCTGTATGAGGCGATTAAATGCACGAGCAACTTTTGGCATGAGCGCTGAGCGTCCTTTCGACTCAAGGACTTTTGCGACCGTGCGCACGGCATCAGCATGTGCCATGCCGTTTTGAATAAGTTGTAATAGTGCGCGTGCGTAAGCTCGTTCCATATTTATTTATGAGCAAGTATTTTCTCAGCAGCAAGCATGGCAGCACGGGCGATTTCCTTTTCGCTCTCTTGGAGTGCTTTGCGTTTTGCCTCTCCAGCGCGAGCCGTTGCATCAGAGAGTGCAGCGGCAGCTTTCGCTTCTGCTGTTTTTACGATTTCTGTCGCTTTCTCATCAGCACGAGCGCGTGCAGCCGCAACAAGGCTCTCCCCCTCTTTCCCCGCCGCAGCAACAAGGGATTTTCCTTCAAGATCAGCTTCAGCGAGTCTGCGGTCAGCAGCTTCAGCTTTTCGCACTCCTTCTGCAATTTCTTCACGACGCTGATCAATCATTGCAAGAACTGGGGTATAGACAAATTTCCAGAGTACCCACAAAAGTAATCCGAAATTCACCATCTGCATGGTGAAGAGCTTCCAGTTTATTCCGAATGTTGCAAATAATTGATCCATGTTAGAAGTCGTTATGAGCGAAGCGAATTACGAGTTCTTGCATCCAGCTTCACTTTTGTAAGTCCTCTTCTTACATCAGCCTTCGTTGGTACCTGCAATGCACAAGTATGTATACTCCACGAAAAAAGCTGAAAAGTGAGGCTGGATTAAGTGTTTACAACTGCTCGTTCCTCGCAGGCAAGACACTAAACAAATTTCATAATAAACGACACAACGATTGCAAGAATACCCAGTGCCTCGGCGAACGCAATCGCAAGGATCATGTTCGAGACCACTTTGCCTGAGGCTTCTGGATTACGACCAATAGCTTCCATCGCTCGAGAGCCGATAAGACCGACACCGATTGCGGGCCCCAAGACACCAAGACCTGCTGCAAGTGCCATACCGATAAGTTTTGCTGATTCTGCATCCATAATATATCTACACGTTTCTATCTTTTAATTGATGCCCCGAGTATACCACAAACACTAAAAAATGAGAAAGGTCCTGCTGCTCCGCGCGCCTCCACCTTAGCGTCCCAACGGGTTTTCAGTGTCAGGACGATGCGTAGTAAACCAGTCTTTCCACTGATGCTCGACAAACCACATTCCGGTAAGAATGATAATCATAAGGAGTGTGCCGAAGATAGAGAGGAGATAGAGTCCAAAGCCTACCGCGATGCCGATTGCTGCCGTAAGCCACAGTCCCGCAGCGGTCGTGATACCGTGAATTGAATCCCCGCGAAAGATAATAAGACCCGCACCTAAAAATCCAACACCTTGCACAATTGATCCTGCAAGATGCGTTGGGTCAAAATTCATGATTCCGTACACCTGGGCGTTCACATGGTTACCTACTACGACTAGTAAACACGTCGCGAGGGCGACGAGCGAAAACGTACGAGTTCCTGCAGGCTGCTTTGCGATAAGTCCTCGTTCGGTACCGATGAGAAGTCCTAAAAATGACGCAAGGGCAAGCTTGCCAAGCATTACTATCTGAGTATCTGCCAAAAATTCGGGTCCGTGCATATATGCGTAAGTATCAAATAACAATGGGCAAGTAGCAAGTCGATTTCGGGGAGATCATATTCCGCAGAGCTCGCGCGCTTCAGCAAGGACGCTAGAAATTTTATCAGGCCGTATGCCATATTCAGTAAGCACGTGAGGTACCGTAATATGCTTGCAGAGCACTATCTTGTTATCCAACAAGCGATGCTTTTCGGTATCCGAAAGCGTCGTGAGACACGTGAGGGGATGCACTCGCGCTTCTTCTATCATCGCCTGGAGTCCCCTGCCGTGGGGATAATCCCAGCCAAGTAAAATAAGATTTGAGCACTGCGCGTAGCGAATAGCATTACGCGTAAACCGTGTGTTAGTGACCAGCCACCCTTCATCAACGCGAGAAGATTCTTCCGGTGCGCGCTTCAAATCCTCAAAACGTGCAAAGACATAGAGTGCGTCTTTGATATCGGTGTTTCCGCTTGCGTCATTATGAAATTTTGCCTCGATACCGATGCGTCTTCCTCCTTTTTGCGCCATCACGTCGACCTCATGCGGGGCACAGCGCCCCGTCGCCGCAACCCCTGTTTGTGTAGTCCATCCATGCGCGCGCAGTATCTCAGCTAAAAATTGCTCAAACGGAAATCCCGAAGGCCCGAGCGAAAATACCGCGCGCTTTATAGAGTAGCGTGCCGCAATGTGCGCCGGGGCCGCTTTCTGAAGCAATTCAAATGCATGCCGATAAATCTGTTCGGTCGTCATGCCGGGCCTCAGCTCGTGCTCGACGGTATTAAGGATGCGAGCACGAATTATGGACGGCGCACCGGCGCGCTCAAGCGACTGCTCAAGTTTTGCAGGGTCAAAATATTCTTGCTCGCCGTCGGCTTTGGTAATAAGGAGCGATGACATCTGCTCTATTTTAACCTACCGCATCACCGCGCCCCCCAAACACTTGTCCCCATCGTAAAACACCATCGACTGACCAGCTGATGCTATCTGTGGCGCATCGAGCTGAGCTCGGTAGTCTGATGCCGTGCGCTCTATACGTGCAGAAATTATCTCTCCACGATACCGGACTTGAACAGAGCACATACGAGGAAATGACGGCTCGTCAATTGTCCATGTTGGCTGCAAAAGCTGAATAGCGCTGCGCATGATGGATACCGGCGAGTTCGCAACAACAATACGATTGCGCGCAACATCAACCGCACTCACGTACCATACTCCCGCACCCCGTACCCGAAAACCATGCCGCTCACCTACCGTGTAAAGCGCAGCTCCGTCATGCTCGCCAATCACTACTCCTTCCACATTCACTACCTCGCCCTTTTTTAGATCAATATATCGTTTTAAAAAATCACGCATCGACACATCGCCAATAAAGCAGAGCCCTTGGCTGTCAGGCCTTTTTGCATTCGGGAGTTTGAAGCGCACGGCTTCAGAGCGAACACGTGTTTTTGGCATCTCACCGACGGGAAAGAGTGCATGCTTGAGTTGCTCCTGAGTAAGCTGATGCAAAAAGTATGACTGATCTTTCTCTGGGTCGCAGCCGCGCAGCAAAGAATAGGTACCGCTATGATTTTGTACTCGCGCATAGTGCCCTGTTGCGACTGCTTGCGCCCCCTCAACGAGTGCCCACTTCAAAAAGACCCCAAATTTTACAAACGTATTGCACAGGACATCGGGGTTCGGGGTAACTCCACGCATGTAATCGTTAACCATCGTATCAACAACCGCGCTCTTGTACTCAGCGGAGAGATCAATTTCCTGAAACGCAATTCCGAGTGCCGCGCATACCCGCATCGCCTCGAGCCGATCTTCGCGCCACGTACATTCAATAAATTCTGGCTGCCAGATTTTTATAAACACCCCCGTGACCGCATACCCTTTCTCTTTCAGAAGTGCGGCAGAAACAGCGCTATCGACGCCTCCGGAAATTCCAACAAATACCCGTGCCATACGAGAAGAGTGCCGTGTGAAAGACTAATTTGCAAGACACTACTAATCACCCAAGTACTGACGCTTAAGCCTCAGATGCTCTTCATACGTCTTGCTGTAGTGGGTTACCCCATCGTGGTCGGCGAGATAAAACAGATACTTGTTTGCCGTGGGGTGTGCGGCTGCTTGCAATGAATCGAGGGACGGAGAGCCGATAGGGGTTGGGGGTAGTCCTTGGTATCGATAGGTGTTGTAAGGAGAATCTTCTTTCAAATCTTTGAGCGTAAGATCAAATGTACCTTTGCCATTGGTATACCGAAACGCCGCATCCACCTGCAAAAGCATTTCCTTATCAATACGATTCCACAGTACGCCAGCAATCAGCTTGCGATCCGCACTATTTCGTGCTTCACGCTCAAGGAGAGATGCCATAACAACCACGTCTCTCCATGAACGAGAAGAAGAAGCCACTTCGCGCTGCAGTTGTTCTGTTTGGGCATTAAATGCGTCAGACATGGCTTTTACAATCGAGCTTTCACGTGCATTGGGGAGAAAGAAGTACGTGTCGGGAAACAGGTATCCTTCGTTTTGTTGCGCAAGATCAATAAATATCTCTGCATCAAACCTCAGGAGCTGCTTTTTATAAATGTCAGCCATTTCTCGCACCGTTGCACCTTCACGAATCCGAATTTTTCTTGGCTCAAGACCATAGGCACCAATTGAAAGAATGCGCGCAACTTCAAAAATACTTTTTGGCTCCTTAAACAGATAGTCCCCCGCTCGTATTGAGCGATCCTTTCCCCACGCTTTGAGGACCACCTGCAGAGCCTTGCTCGAGCGCACAACTCCCTGCTCGCCAAGCATTTTAGAAATTTCTGCAACCGACACCCCCTCTGGCACCGTAACCAAGGAACCGACCGGAAAACTCTCCGGAGGGGAAATGTATGCGATATACGCGTGTGCACAAAGCGCGCTGCAACAGAGGATAATCACCGCCGTGCGACGATTTGAGTGCACTTGCCAGCGCACGGAAAGCCACTCGCGTATCCGGCGCACCGTATTAAAAAACGTCTCGGGCATTCGTTCAAAAGACCACATGATTAGATAGGAAGGTTGGCGGGTGGCTCTGCTTTTTTTGAGAGCGAGCGACGGAGGCCCGGAGCCTTAATAGACGATGACGGGAAGTGCCAGAGTGTCGCAAGTTCTTCAGGACTCATCACGTTTGACTTATCAGTACTCTTCCAGGGCTCATAAAAGAATGAACGACGGCGATATGCATCAAGTCCGCGACGAATAAGAAGGTTCCATCGAATTCCCTTCCAATCTTGCCACGGATAGTCAAAGTCATTGTGCCAGCCTTTTGAAACAAACATGCTTTCTCCTGTGGGATCAAGGTAATGAAAATTTTTCCACAGCCAGCGTACTGCGGTAAAAATGGTGCCATCAAAATGATCGGGGTCAGAAATATAAATATGCCGAGCACCAACTTCAAACGGCTGCTTGGTGAGCGCCCGCTCCATAGATTTAATGCGTTCAGTTTGGCGCCATGTAGGATAGGGAAAACCTTGCGGTGGCTTATCTTCATCTAAACGCTCTCCTGGCTTAAGCGCCGCTTGTCGTCGTAAATTATCAATCTCGTATCGTACTTGATATGCCCATTTATTTTTGTAGGTCAAAAGCTCTCCATCTTGTTTGAGAGAGCGTATAATAAGTTGAATCCACACCTGTTCTGTTGGTTTGAGGTTTGAAAGCGTTTCAAAGACACTAGCAATTGGGTCAATTTTAAACTCTTCTTTTGGATCTTTATCAAGCTCAAAATCAATGTACGTGCGGAGCGGAAACACGTTAGGGTAGTCAGTTGAAGAGCTTACTTTTCGGTAATCGCCGACAAACGCCATATGCTTTTTGGGGTCAAACACAAAATTCATTGCATAGTCTTCAACCTCGAAAATTTCTATGTCAGGAAACTGTCCATAAAGTGCAGTTTCAAGCACGCGGCGATACTTTTTCCAACACCACACATAAAAATGAATCTCCCCACCAAAACTGCAGAGTTCAAATGAATAAAAGGTGCGGACCGACCCTTTCCAAAAACGAGTAATGAATGTTACTTCGCCAGAGGTTGTCCAAAGTTGATTAAAAACCATCTCCATTGCACGGGGAGACTTGGTGATCTCGCGCGGTATTTTTACTTCAAGTAAGACCGGGTGCACGTGGGAAAGAAATTGTGAGTGAACATACCAAATCCAGGTCGAGTTTGCTGCAGAGAGAAGCACTATGGGACCCCAAATTGGCGCCGTACCGAAAAACCACCCGAGTGCAAACGTCGCAAAATCTGGCACCGAGAGGGCGCAGACAAATAAAAGTCCAAGGTACAGAATCCACAAAAAAAGTGCACGTGAAATACCCCACTCTCCGACATAGTCCACCCAGGCACTCAAAGAAAAGAGTGACTTTGGCAGCATTTGTTTTTTGAATGCTTTACCAAACCCTGTTGGATGTATTTCATCTTTCAAATCTCCCGCCATTGCAAAAAGTATACCACCCTTGCGCGGGGTGGGATGACTTTTGATTCACACTATTTCTCGTTTACTTTTTTTGCGCAATGACGTACTTACCATCAGGAAGACGGGTAAATGATCCTGACTGAAGGTTTACGGTAATCGTTGCGTCTTTTACATAGCGCTCACGTTTGACGCGCTCGATAATTTCTTCACGGGTGAGAGCACCTTCGCGCTCAATAACACCTTTGATGACTTCACGAACCACACCCGGGTTATACCCCCACTCTTTGAGTGCGTAGAGCCCGCGGCCAACCAAGACAAAGCGATCGTCTTTAATCAGCTCATTGTGGGTCGTCGCTGGGTGCACGGTACGACCAAAGAGCTTTTTTATCGCAAGAGCTACCTCGCGGAAGTGCATCGGAGAACCATGGCGCTTCAAGGTGAGGTAGGCGTAATCGCGGGTGTTCTTGAGGCGAACATGCGGCGAATCAGCGCGACCCCATTCGCCAAGAGGATTTTTATTCAAGCGTTTCGAAAGGAGGAGCCATCGGACCACAACTTCTGGTTCGCGCGGCTTTACCCCTTCATCTTTCAGGAAGCGAGAGAAGAGCTGGATAAATTCTTCTTCCGGAGTAAGCGTGTCCGAGTCAACGGATTCATGAAGCATCTTAAGCGCGCGCTCAACAGCATCTGACAATTGGGTGTCGACGTGCCAGCGACGATAAAAATCATTGTTCTCTCGGCGATCCTCAAAATGATGACCGACGGTGAGTAGAAAAAGGAGATGGTTTCGGTCTGCTTGAGATTTCGGAACTTCTTGCAACACAATTTCTTCACTTACGATACCTCCAAGCTGTTCAAGAACACGCTTTAGGTCTACGAGCTTCGGTGCATGTTCCTCATAGCTTTCGGAGTCTCGGATAAGACCGAGACCGTGATTTTCTATCTGGCGGATACGCTCGCGGGTGATGCCGTATTCCTTGCCGATAGCGTCAAGGGTGCGCTCTTGTGAACCAGAGAGCCCATAGCGCCCCGTAAGAACACTTTTTGAGCGCTGCGGAAGACCCACAAGAAGCTCTTTTGCGATTGCACGTGGTGAAAATGTAATTATGGGCATAAAGAGGTCCTCAGGACCAATAGAATAGTTATATCAGACCCTGTACAAATAGTCAAATCCCTCTGGTAATGTGCACACGCATGCCCAAAAAAAAAGCAGAGATCTGCACAAATACGACTGTCAGAACAATCCCCACCTCACTTTCGAGAGAGGTATGACAAGTGCTATAATTCCAGTATGAACCGTATCTTTATCTCATCGTCTACCACCTCGCATCGGGTTCTTTTTTCATAGTGCCTGCCGTGGCGGCTCTTGGTCTTTTGGGGGGCTTTTTGGTGTCTGTCCCCACTCTCCACCAAACGCCATTACTGTCATCGTTGTTTTTGGGTTGTTTTTAAGACATGCGAGAACCATTACGCAAAGGCGGATATGGTGTAGCGCTTACCATACTTTTTTTGGTTTGCTTCTGGATCGGAAACGAGATGAGGCAGTGGTACCAGCTGCACACAATTGCAAGCCAGCCTGCTTATGTGCGCAATGAACTATTCAATAAATCGTTAGACTCGTTAGCACAAGGCGTTTCAATATCTGAACGCATTCAAACTATGCAGATCCTAAAACTCCTCTACCAGTCCTCTTCTTCCTCATCTGAGAAAGCACAAATCCTTAATGCAATAGTAACGTCGGTACATGCTGGCCACGAAGAGGATATATACAACTTTGTCTTTTCTGGAGAGCCCTTTCAGAAGTTTCTGGTCGTTAACGATGAACAAAAATCCCTGCAGAATCTGGCTCTTTTGTCACTTTCCCTTCACCCAAGCGCCTACGCCGCGCAAATTTCAACGCAAGCTGAAGGTATCTATCTCGAAAAACTCTCGCTTCGCGGAAAAAGCGCTTCGCCTGAAGTTGAGCCTCGTATCGCCGCTATTCTGGAGCGGTACAATCAGGCGGAAACGCTGATAGGGGCTGAACTTAGAGCGACGAGAACCGAAAGGAACCGCGCGTCACTCCAGGTCTCGTTTCATCGGTGGCAGGGTCACCTCCTTGCAAACATTGCAACGGTACGTCCTGAATATCTTGAACCTGCGCTTAACCACCTTCTCACTGCAATACAGATTGGAGAAACATTTGACCGCAAAAATAACACTCAAGAGCTTGAGCGACTCATTACCTCATCACAATATGGATATATCCGTGCTACCTCCTATTCGCTGAACCCAAAGCACCGAAAACAGGCACATATTTTTGGAGACATCCTCGCGGAAAAATTGTCCACACGCCTTGACCAGTACCCCAGCTTTGCCATCCTCTTTAATGCATTGCGTGATATGAACTCTTCGAGCCATGGCGAACATACCGAGTTCATGCATGAGCTGAAGACCCGCATTCAGTCTCTTGCCACCTCTTCGCCGAGACTGCGAAGTTATCTTGAAAAAGAAGGCCTCTTGTTTTAGGTGTAGGTCAGGTTATCCACACCCCCTCCCCAACCGAGCCTCGAAGTAATTCTACGCCTACAAGGCAGGGCAGTGCTAGAATCGTCACATGATAAAAGCCGTGCGCGTGCCCCCACAAGACATCGACACTGAGAAGGCCCTGTTGGGTGCCGTCATGCTCAGTCAAAATGCAATGTACGAGGTGGCAGACGTCATCCGTGCTGATGCGTTCTACGCCGGCAAACATCGTACTATTTTTGAGGCGATGCTCTCCCTGTACGAAAAAGGAGAGCCGATTGATGTGGTGACCGTTTCAGGCAAGCTCAAAGAGCGAAAACTGCTGAAAGAAGTCGGTAGTGCAAGTTACCTTTCGGAGCTGGTCTCGGCAGCAGCCTCACCGGGAAGCGCCCGCCACTACGCACATGTCGTACAGACCAAAGCACTCTTGCGCCAATTGATTGACGCTTCAGGCAAAATTGGGGAACTTGGCTTTGTAGAGGATCGCGATATCGAAGAAGTATTGGACGAGGCGCAGCAGGCTATTTTTGCTGTCACCAACACACCAATGCTTCGTTCGTTTTCTTCTATTCAAGAAGAACTGACCGAGGCATGGGAGCGCCTCGAAAAACTGCAGAAGCATGAAAATGGCATGCGCGGTGTTCCCACGGGCTTCAAAGAACTCGATACCATGCTCTCCGGTTTTCAAAAATCCGATCTCATCATTCTCGCTGCCCGCCCTTCGATGGGTAAAACCTCACTCGCGCTTGATATTGCACGACAAACCGCAGTGAATCACAAAACTGCGGTTGGTATTTTCTCGCTCGAAATGAGTTCGCAGCAGCTGGTGGACCGCATGCTCTCTGCTCAATCAGGAGTAAACTCGTGGCGCCTGCGTACCGGTCGAGTAAAAGAAGCGGATGACTTCGAAAGGCTGCAGATGGGTATGGCTTCACTCTCTGAAGCGCCTATTTACATTGACGACAAGGCGAGCTCCTCAGTCTTGACCATGCGCTCCGTAGCTCGTCGCCTAAAGACGGAAAAAGATCTGGGACTCATTATCATCGACTATTTACAACTCATTATCCCCACACACTCGCGTGCATCAGATTCGATGGTGCAACAGGTCACTGAAATTTCTCGCGCGCTTAAAGGCATGGCACGCGAGCTTGATGTGCCGGTCCTCGCGCTTTCACAGCTCTCACGTGCGGTAGAGCAGCGTGGCGGTAAGCCCCGTCTTTCAGATTTGCGCGATTCGGGCTCCATTGAACAAGATGCCGACGTTGTTATGTTCATTCACCGCGAAGACATGTCAGGGAACCGTACCGAAAATGAAAAAACGGGCATTACCGAAGTCTTGATTGAAAAACACCGTAACGGCCCCGTTGGTAAAGTTGAATTGAAATTTAATGAGGCAACCGCTTCGTTTATTTCTCTCGAAAAAACTGATTTCGGCGATTTCACTACCGAAGCAAAAGTTGAGGATTCCACACCGTTTTAAAAAAGATTCCGGCAGGGACTCGTCCCTGCGGGTTTTTTTGATTCGCGCGCGGTACGTTACGCGAGTGGTGAGTAGTGCCCGACGCTCTTGATTCCGTCGTGCTTCATTAAGAGCACGTGGAACTTCTCTTCGCCGGGATTGCGCTTCACCGCGACAAGCGTGCCGCTGTTGAGGCCAGATCGATATGCTGCAGTGAGGTCATCAGACGCCGCCATGCTCGACCTTTGAGACGAGAAACGGCAGGTTCGGGACACGCTGAGCCAAATCTGTAGGCCGCTGGATGGTGACGACGAACACGGTCTTTCCAACCATGATCGTCCCGAGTTCTTGCTCGAAACCATTCACCTCGTCAGCCGCTTTTGCGACATACTTAGGGAACGGGAATTGGCTGGAAACGGTGGTCATCAGACCTCTCTTTTATTTTTTCAATGTGCGGACGCCAGTGTCCGCGAAATGCTTATTAAAATATTTTTTACTTTTTGTCAATATGTGCTCGCTACCGTATAGTATTCAGGATGGATTCACTTAATCGCCTCGCCGAGTTATTTTCTACTTTCCCTGGTATTGGTCCGCGACAAGCGGGGCGATTTGTACAGCATCTCTTACGCTTCCCCGCTACGCGGCGCGAGTTAGTTGAGCTTGCAGCATCACTCAGCGACTCCGTACAGCAGTGTACCGACTGTAAACGATTTTTCTCCGGTGAGACAGCACTCTGTGGTATTTGTACAAACCCAAAGCGTGACAGGACACTGCTTGCCGTGATTGCAACCGATGCGGACTTGCTTGCACTCGAACGCAGCAATACGTTCAAAGGCAGGTATTTCGTCCTCGGCGGCACTCTTTCGCTTGCCTCAGAAAAAACGAGTGGTATTCGGCTCAAAGATTTACTGAGTCTTACTAAACAGAATCCTGAGATAGAAGAAGTTATTCTCGCCTTTCCTGCTAATCCTGAGGGGGATGCAACCGCTGTGCGCGTACGCGAAGAGATACTGACGCAGAATAACGAGCTCACCGTTACTACCCTCGGTCGCGGGCTCTCGACGGGAAGCGAGTTGGAATATGCTGATGCCGAAACACTCAAAAATGCACTCAATAATCGCAAATGAAAAAGACCCTTCGCGGGTCTTTTTCATGTATCAGTACAATTATGGAAGCGCAGTGATGCGGACTTTTGCAAAGTGCTGACGGTGACCGCGGCGCACCGTATAACGACTCTTAGGTCGATATCGCATCGCGATAATCTTTGGACCGCGATCATTTTCAACGAGTTCTGCGGAAACTGAGGCACCTGTGATGTAAGGAGCGCCGACATTGGTTTTTGAACCATCATCAACAAGAAGCACTTTATCAAACGTGATTTTTTGACCCGGCTTCTCTACACCATGTAAAATCTCGATTTTCAAGACCGAATCCTGCGATACGAGATACTGCTTGCCACCTGTTTCGATAATCGCTATTTTTGCCATAGTCCGCACAATGTACAACAAGGGCGGAAAATATGCAATACTTGCGCCATGCCACGGCGAAAACTTCCAAACGTTCTCAAGGCAGTCGAGGCGCTCTGCTACGCAGTGCGCTCAGAAGAGAGTATTCAGACACGGCTTCTCGTTTCCGTCACAATACTAGGTATCGCTGGATACTTCAAAGTGACGACGAGCGAGTGGGTTGCGCTACTCTTTGTATGTGGACTCGTCCTTATTGTTGAAGTCATAAATACTGCTCTCGAGGAACTCTGTGACAAGCTCCATCCCGCGCACGATCAGCAGATTGGACTCGTTAAGGACCTTGGTGGTGCCGCATCAATACTCGCCGGTATCCTCGCGATACTTACTCTCGCGCTTATTTTTATTCCAAAAGTATTTGGTTAGAGACTACGCCTCGGTACGTACACCTGTAACAATCACGCACGCTGATGCGAACAAAAATACACCAAAGGCGTAGAGTGCTGGGTGGTAGTCAAGAAGAAGGACGCTTGCGCCAACACCAAAAACGAGCGCAACGCACGAGAGAGTGAAAAAGATAGACGAAAAGAAGAGGAGTGTTTCCCATTGGCTTGCCGACAACATATCAGCATTCTACCATCCTTTACGCATTTTTCTGTACACGCACTTCACGTAACACCAGTGATTCGTCGCGCACCACCCAGGCGTAGAGTGCAGGCGAAAGTGTCACCGCAAAGACAACCGTGCCCAAGAGGTGCATTGCAGTGAACGGAATTTGTCCCATAAGTGCAACGGTGAGTGTTTGACCAAAAACAAGTGGACCTACGGTAAGACCTGTCGCCACATCGTACACAATTGTTCCGACCACCCCAAACATCACAAAGTTCTTCACGGTCGCATCCCGATGAGAAAAGTAGAAGTGAGAAGCGAGAGAAAGAAGCCCGTACGCGAGCGCAGACACCCAGGTCCATACTCCCCACCCGCTCGTTACCGCATCAAACAGCACAATACCTAAGAAAGCGAAGGCGAAACTGGATATGGGGCCCAGCTTTTTGGAAAATGGCATCGCCACAGCGAGCATTGGTTCAAAATTGGGTGGACGAAATGGAATGAGACGAAAAAGAAATACTGCGGACCAGCCAATAAGGACTTTAAAGAGTGTCATGGGGATTTGCAGTGTACCATTTTCTGCCGGCGTGTGCATGGAGGTGTGGATAGAATAAAATTTGCTTTTTTTAAAAAAACATTGTATTATAATTTTAGTTTCAGCAACGGGAGAACTTACTGTGACAAACCGGTTCAACACTACCCTACTCGGCCTAGCCTTTATTGCCGTCGGATGCTTTCTCTCCTTCCTCTGGTGGCATGGCATGTTTACCGCAACTGGCCTCATAGGCGAAGTAATCGGCGAGGCTGTACGCCAAAACGGTGACACATGCAATTCAAACCACCGTGGTGATTGCGGAGACCCTGGAGTCTTCATTATGTTTATCGCGTGGCTCGGTGCCTTCGGTGCTCAAGCGTTCGTTACGCTCGGCACTTTCGTCGACGGCACAAAGCTCATCATCCGCGGCGAACGTACCGGGTGGTTTAAAAACCTCACGTGAAATAATCGGTCGGCTCTAGTCAGAGCCGACCGCATTCTTTTTACAAAACAAACCTCCCGTTTTTGTATATCACTTTTTCTGTTCCGTCTTTGAGGTGTGCAGTGACCGTGCGACGTGTCGTTGAAATGATGTCGGTGTGTACCGATGAATCATTAAAACCAAATTCTGCTGCTTCTTCCTTTGAAAGAGCGGCAACATCCCCGGAGTAGGTATCTTTATAGCTCATGCCGAGCGCGAGGTGCGTATTACCCTGAGGACCTCCCATATTTTCGTCATAGAGGGTCTCTGCCATAAACTTGGTGATGCGCGAGAAGCGATGGTCAGTGAGTGAGTATTCTCCTATTTTATTTGCCCCCGGAGTCTTAATCATTTCCTTCAAAACCTTTTCATTTGTTTTCGCTTTTGATTTCACTACCACACCGTCTTTGAATTCGAGTTCAATGCCGGTGATTTTGTTGCCATAGCGATAGAGTGGCTGATTGAACTTAATCCAGCCACTCGTGCCGCGCCAGTCTGGCGAAGTAAAGATTTCAAAACTCGGAATGTTACGCCCCGTACCTCCCATCCATTTTCGTTTTTCACCAAGCTTGACCCACAAATCCATATCAGGACCAACAGCATGTAAACGATCAGTCATTGGGGCAAGATCATTCAACTTCTTCAAATAGCCATTCAGACTGTTCATGACAGTGCGCCATTTTTTCACCGGATTTTTCTCATCAAGGAAACACGCCTTGATGATTTGGTCCCAGTACGCTTTTGGGCTCATGCCGGCCTCTTTCGCCATTTCAGGCGTGCCATAGAGGCCAATTGTCCAGGTAAACTTTCCTTTGTGCTCCTTCTCATTTTCCCAATCGCGAAACGGCTTCCACGCAACACCGCGGCGCATGATTTTCTTGGGGTCGATACCGTTTAATTCATGAGGATTTGAGTGCGCAAGAATATGAATCGTGTGATCAATCTCATCCACCAGCCCTCGGATATATTTTGCGGGAAACCAGTCAAGTTGGTGTGGCTGCGCAAGCTGGTAAAATTCACGTGTTACCGAGCGGCGGTCCGCTGTGCCGTCAGGAAGAAAGTTAGAAATAACATGTCCTCCCTTTTTTATAATCGCATTGCGAACTTCAACAAAGAGTGGTTTTGCCGAGTCAGTTGCATTTAAATGAACCACTTCTCCTTTTCTAATTCCCGCACCACTATTGAGCGCAAAGTTAACTAATACATCAGCATACTTCTCGAGTATGGCACGTGAAGGTGTATACATATCACCGTAGGGTATCGTATTTCCTGCGTTCCGAAACTTGACATGATATATTATTTGTTGTTCTAGTAGGGTAAGGATGAAATCCGTACTGAAAAAAATCACAGAGAACGTATCGCTTGCGGTCGTGGTGATCGCACTCTACTACGCGACCGTTTTCCCTCTCTACCCCGGTCGCCACGGTGGCCCCAAGGCACCCCCGAGCGCGCAGCAGGAGCGCCAGTAAAAACACCCCGCACTACTGTTGTGGTGCGGGGCGCAGTACTTACTTACGTAGTATTTCGAGTATTCTATCGAGTTTTTCTTGTTCTATACGATTGAGAGTACGTTGCAGCGCCTCTATTTCTTTTTTAGACTCTCGATCAGTTCGCAAATCCATCTCTGCATGAGCTCTATCACGTTCTGACTGTCTGTTTTGACTAAATAAAATAAATGCGGAGAGGAAGATGGCTTCAAGTGATACGATCATTGTGAGAAAGCTGAAAGGGTAACGCTCGACGCCAGTACCTATCCAATAACTAAACCAAAGTGCGTGGAAAAAGATAAAACCCCATGAACCCACGAGCGCCGTGACCGCATCGGCAACGACTGCTCCGAGCTTTCTGCTTTCACGATGCATCTGGTGCCAGGTATGTCGAAGTGGCCGCATGGTTACAGTATACCCCTTAATGGTGGTGAGCATCTGGTAGCGCGTTGCCATCAGGACGTACCACGTACATGGCAATTGCCGTCGTAATCGGAACAGCAAGAATAATACCAATTGAGCCGACGAGGGCACGCACAATTTCTGCGGCAAAAATCTCACGATTAATCATAATGCCTAGGTCCGCCCCCGAAGCATGCACGAGAAGGAGAACCGGGAGAGATGCGCCGACATAGGCAATTGCGAGCGTATTAACAAGCGCCCCTATATGCTCTCGCCCTATGCGCAGCGCGCGAAAGAAAATATGGCCTGAAGAAAGGTGTGGTCCCGCACGTTTCAACTCTTCAACAGCAACCGCCTGGCCAATTGCAGCATCATACAGGACGCCAAGAAGGCCTATGATAATGCCTCCAAGAAATAATCCTGCAAAATCAATTGATCCGCTCGTACCAAAGTTCAAGTATATCGCTTCATCACTTTCAAAACCGGTAAGCTTCGCGCTCATCACCACAACACTCGCCAGGCATCCCGCAAGAAGCACTGCCACGACCATACCCAAAACAGCGGCGGTTGTCGTCCAAGTGATACCATGAGTAATGTAGGAACCAAAAACAACAATGAGGGATGCAACCGCTATCGAAACAAGAAGGGGTGAATACCCCGCGAGAACCGCGGGAATGAGAATGTACACAATACCAATGAGTCCGAGAAGAAGCGAGAGAAGACCGCGCAAGCCTTGCAGACCACCAAAGAGCGCAGTGCATGTGACAAAGAGCGCAAAGAGCCACGCAAGAGTTGGAACACGGTATGGATCTGACACCGTGTAACTCTCTGTTTTATATACTCCGTCACGAGTATGGAGAAGAAAAAACTTATCTCCTGCCGCGAGGGGCTGATAGTCATTTTCCACCGTAAGCACCTCCCCCAGTCGCTCTCCCGATAGTATTTCCACCTTGAGTGACTGAACTGTCGCAGGAGTGCCAGTGCCTAGAATGGTGCGCTGCTCCTGGTGAAGCACCTCAAGCACGCAAGCGCGAAATGTTGTTTGCACGTCTTGAGATAGCTCTTGAGCACTACCAAAGAAGGGCACGCACAGAATGCATACGATACCGCTAATTAACCACTTCTTCATGTGCGGATTCTACCGCATGATTATGCGGAGTAAGAGAAACAACACTAATCATAAGGATAAGACCACCCACGAGAGCGATAGCATGCAGCTGTTTTCGAGCGTCAGAACGGAGAGCAGAAAGTACGTGCGGAATGAGGTCTCGTACCAAAACGGCAGAAAACGCACCTGCCGCAATCGCACTAAGTATCCCCGCAATAAACTCATTACTCGACAAAATCATCGCAGCAATCGCTCCAAAAACTACCGAGCTTGCCGATATAAAATTCCATATCAAAGCGCCCCAATCAGAGTATCCTGCCTCTTTCAGCAAAAAGAATTTTGAAGTTTCTTGCACTAATTCATGCAGCACAATACCTATCGTCGCAGTAATACCGACATGCACTCCAGCAGCGTATGCTGGGACGAGGACAAAACCGTCTCCCACGTTATGGATGGCATCACTCACCAGTATTCTGCGTCCATCAATAGGAGTGTGACTATGTTCACCGTCGAGAGAATGATCGTGAGAAACGCATTCTCGATGCGACGGGAGAGCCCAGTGGAGAATTTCCATACATACCACACCGAATATGAGTGCTGCGATAGTCCACTCGATACCATGAGAGTTTTCGATTGATTCGCTTATCAAGTGAAATCCGAGAACCGCGAAGACACCGGTTGCAAATGAGGTCAAAAAGGTAATGTTTTTCTTCATCCACACACCGAGCAACCCGCGCGTGAAGAAAACACCGCTCAGCGACACGAACATGATCACTATTGCGGCGATAATTGTATAGAGGTGCATACTTATGTGCGTGAGCACGAATTACAGAGGCCGAACAACTCTAAAGAATGACTGGTGATTGTAGAAAAAAAACGCGAGTGTGCAAGTGCATGAGAAGAAATTTTTTCAACATGGCAACCACGAAAATCTTCGACTCGCTCGCACCGAGTACACGTTAAATGATGATGATCGTCACTATTCAATTCGTACCGCACCAATCCAGACTGTAAGTTTACCTTACGAGCAATGCCTGCCTCAACAAACAATTCGAGAGTTCGGTATACGGTGGCCTGATCCACAAGGCGTGCGGAATGCACGATTTCCTGCGCAGTAAGCGGTGCTTTCACGTCAGCGAGCGCTCGATAGACGACAATCCGAGGCTGGGTGATCCTCAACCCTCGTTCTCGAAGCGCTTTGTGCTCGATACTTTCTTTCATATACGTACAGTACCCTATTTGCGAATAATTCGCAAATAGGGTACTGGTACTCACGTCGATCTTTTGTTTCTTTTATAGATCGACCCTTACAAGTCTTGGAGTGGAAGGCCGTTGAGATAATCCATTTTACCCAGACCAACACCTTTCATGCGTGCGATTGCGTACGCCGTCGTAACATGGAAGAAGAAGTTTGGCAGCACATACTCACAGGTATAGCCAAACCCGTTCATGAACTTACCGGGAAAGTACGGAAGGGTGATTTTCTGCTCCGCAGCATGTGCAAACGCTGATTCAGGAACTGACTGCACATATGCAAGCGTTTTATCAATTCGCGCCTGAAGTTCTGAAAACGTTGCTTCGGTGTCTTCGTATTTTGGTGCCTCTTGTCCAGTCAAACGCGCAACTGCACCTTTTGCATTATCAGACGCAATTTGAATCTGACGCGAAAATGGAAACATGTCAGGCACGAGACGACTCTCCAAAAATTCAGCATCCGTCATTCCCTTCTCGTGAGCAAACTGCTCACACTTGTTCAGCACATTCTTAAGACCACCGAGCATTTTGATAAACGTCGGTACCGTATAGGTGTAAATTTCATTCATAGTATTATATTTTTTTACTAAATGCTTCTAATAATCGCTCGAGGGCGACAACATAGGCCGCCTGACGGAGCGTAATACCCCGACTGGTTGATGAAGTATACACGGCATTTGCCGCTTTCTCCATTTTGTCTTTCAGTTTTTCGAACACATCATCTTTGTTCCATGCCTCATGACGCTCATTCTGTAGCCATTCAAAGTACGAAACAGCCACACCACCCGCGTTAGCCAAAATATCAGGAATAACCGTCACACCATTTTGTGCAAGAATCGTATCCGCCTCAAGTGTAGTAGGTCCATTTGCCATCTCAAGAACTATTTTTGCTTTGATACGAGAGGCATTGTCCGCAGTGATAGCATTCTCGAGCGCTGCAGGAACAATAATATCTACTGGGAGTTCCAAAATATCGGTTGATGAGAGATCCCTGCCATTCAGCACTTCTCGATTTGAAACGTCACACACCGAGCCTACGCAATAGCATCCCGCAAGCTTCCCTTTCTCTTCTTTACATCGCTCAATAGCATCGATATCGGTAATACCTCCCGGGATGTATACGCCGCCGCGTGAGTCGGAGAGCGCAACGACTTTAAAACCCCAATCAATGAGGAAGCGAGCAACGTGCGAGCCAACGTTGCCAAATCCTTGTACTGCCACCGTGAGCTCGCTCGGGGTTTTTTTGGTAATTTGCGGCAAAAGGGCGAGAAGTGTATAGGCACCGCCAAGACCCGTGGCCTCGGTCCTCCCTTCACTCCCCCCTTCTCGAACTGGTTTTCCGGTCACTACCCCTGGCACGCGTTCGCCCACCTGAAGCCCGTATTCGTCAGCAATCCAATTCATGATCGTGCTATTCGTGTTGACATCAGGAGCAGGGACATCCAAATGCGCACCAATAACCGGCGCGAGTTTACGGGTAAATTCGCGAGTCAGTCTTTCGAGTTCTTTTTCTGAAAGTGTTTTGGGATCGACGGCAACACCGCCTTTTCCTCCTCCAAACGGCACGTCTACAACCGCGTTTTTCATCGTCATCCAAAACGCGAGCGCCTTTGCTTCGTCAAGGTCGACCTGAGGATGATAGCGCAGGCCGCCTTTGTAGGGGCCGCACAGATTATTGTGCTGCACGCGGTATCCGCGAAACACTTTTGTCTCGCCCGAGTCCATTTCGACCGGTACCGAGACTTCAATCATGCGGTCAGTTTCTTGGAGGCGTTTGTGGAGGGCCGCCGTAAGCGAGAGCGTTTCAGCCGCTCTCTGTAACTGAGCGAGAGCGCGCTCCCATGGGTTGTTCATGTCGTTTTTCTTGCATCCTGTAAAATGCGCGCCCACCACAGGAGCTGCTCGAGCAGCTGATCACCGCTTTTTTCAAAAGACTCGCTTTGAAAGACTCCGCTTGTATCGATAAATGATTTGAAATTCACGATATGAACCGAGCGATGCACCGGCACCATCTGGAGTTCGAGCGAAATATGTTTGAGCTGCTGCACGGCACGAGCGCCTCCGGTCGTCCACCCATACGCCACATACGCAACCGGTTTTTTCTGCCAACCTTGATAGACGTAATCGAGTGCATTTTTCAAAACAGCAGGAATGCCGTGATTATACTCTGGAGTCACGATGATGAACCCATCCGCCTCTTCAATTTTTTTCGTAAACGCCTGCACTGCCGGATTGGTAAACGGTTCCGTCGCCGAGCTCGGCGAGACCGGTTCGTTGAAAAATGGCATTGGATAGTCGCGCAAATCAACGAGTCCCGCAGAAACTTCTCGATTCTGCTGTAGCTTGGAAAGAATCCATTCACCCGGCTTGTCTGCAAAACGATTCGGTCGCGTGCTCCCTAACAGTACTTTGATATTCATCATTACCCTAGACTGTACCACATATTTTTCTTGCAGACTACTGCCGAGAGGTGTAGGCTCCAGAAAGAAACTACACGGTACAGGAGAACGCATATGTCTCTGTTTCGAACACTGTCTTTTGTCGGCGTTCTTGTTCTCAGCAGCACAACTACTGCCTCTGCAGAAAACGGGAGTATTGGAGATTATGGCTACCGACACATGGAGTATCACAAATACGGAAGCATTGATGCGCTCCGGCGACAAAAAGATGGTTCTATGAGATCATGCTGCGATAACATGGGCGAGTGTCGCGCGACAAACGTTAATGTGAAAGAACGAAAGGTGTTTATTGACGGTCAATGGTGCCCGATTCCTCCCCTTGTCGAACTTCGCGAGGACGTGCCCCTCCCTGACGTAGACCATGACTTGGTATGTGCGGGCAAGACTTACGGCCGCACCTGCCCTACTGTCTACTGTGTAGCGCTACGTCCAAAAATCAATTGAACGTTCCGAGCCGGGTTCCCCCGGCTCTTTTTGTAAGATAGACAGGGTCTTATACGTCTGCCATACTGTCGACATTAATAAATTTTTAATAATTATACATATTGTATGCATAAGATTGCAACTATCAGCGCAACAGCAGCGCTCGCACTCTCGCCTGTTTTGGCATTTGCTCAAACTGGTGTACCTGCGACAGGTGCCGTTTCTGCCACCACACGACCACAGGTCAATATCCAGTGTGTTCAAACGGCAGTGAATGCGCGAGAACAGGCAGTTATGGACGCATTTAGCGCCTACTCATCTGCAATGAGTACTGCTCTTGCTGCTCGCAAATCTGCACTCAACGACGCCTGGGGCACGAGCGACTCAAAAGCTCATGCTGCAGCTCGCAAGGCAGCGTTGAAGGCGTACGAGGACGCAGCAAAGAAAGCTCACGCCGCCCTCAAAACCGCTCGCACCAATGCATGGAATACCGCAAAAAGTGCTGTAAAGGCATGCGGTTCGACCATGGAAGAAAATCGTCCGTCAGATGGAAACGGTTCTATCGGTCTGTAAGTATCCGATAAGGTGCACAACAATGCAGGCGGTTTCCTTTTCCGGAAACCGCCTGCGAAGTTTATGTGGTGAGCGTTGCGTTCATTTGTTCGCCACGCTGCGTGTCGGCATCTCCACGCGCGACCGCGATGCACTCCTCGTGGTACGTCACCGACTCAGCGATATACGCGATGATGTCGTCATAGCGGACGACTTCCTCGGTGTAGTATTGAATCAGGGCGTCAACATCCTCTCCAGATTTATGGCGGGACTGAAGAGCTTCAACCTCCATCAAGGCTTGACGCCGTTTGGCACGCCACGGACGCGCTTCTGCGTTGAATGCTTTGAGCCGACGTCGATGATACCGAATCCGGTTTTCCGGACTTTGCCAATCACCCAGGGCGAAGACAACGGTTGTGATCGCGATAGCAGCGACTGACGCCTGCGCAAGAAGTTGCAAGAACATCACTTCTCTCCTTTTGAGCAACACACCCTCGTGTTGCGGTTTATTTTATACAACGTATCTAGCTTTTACGCAATACACTCCATCCACACAACATCGCACATGCGCCAACAACAAAAGGAATCCCGATACCAAAGACACCAGAGAGGGCGCCCGCAATTATTGGCATTACCCCCTGCGAGAGTGCAGTCAAGGATCCGCTGATACCAAGCGTTGCGCCTTGTTTCTCCCCCGATGCGTTCGTACTTATCAGCGCGGAAAGATTCGCCATAGTGAGACCTTGCGGCATCGCAATAAACGGCAAGAGCGTATAGAGTACCGTAACCGACGGTACAAACGGAAAAAGAACGAGGACAGCTGCAATCGTTGGCATAGTGACCATAACAATCTGCCGCGGAGAGTACAGTTTGGTTACAAAGCGCAAAACCAATCCTTGTGTCACCACCATCCAGAAACCAAAAATTCCGAAATAAGTACCCACCTCGGCTGGCGTAAAATTAAAGTGCTTCACCACAAAAACCCCAGAAAACGAGGTAAAGAATACAAACCCAGACATGTATAAAAAGAGGCTCAGGTAGTACGGGCGGAGTGTCGCGTCACTGAGCGCTGTCTGGATGTTGTGTATACCTTTAAACCACGTAAAGCTCTTTGCAGCCTTTGTTTCGGTACGTGTTTCGTGAAGAAAGAACGAAATTGACAACATATTAAGCACACCCAGCACTCCCGCAAACCAAAACGGCGCCGCAGGGTTATCAGTAGCATGCGCTATCCACCCACCTAAGAGCGGACCGATAATAAATCCAAGTCCAAATGCCGCACCGATAAGACCAAAATTTCGTGCACGGTGCTCGGGGGGTGAGACGTCAGCAATAGTTGCTTGGACGATAGAAAAATTCGCGCCGGCAAGTCCCGCCACGACGCGACTCACGAGAATAAGTGCCAGCGAGCCTATCTCAATGCCAAAGCCAAAAAAAATCTGAGATACCGCGAGCACTCCTACGCCAAGTGTGAGTAGCTTCTTGCGGCCGTAGATGTCAGAAAGTTCACCCAATATCGGAGCGGCAAAAAATTGCATGATGCCAAATAGTGCGGTAATGAGACCCGCGATGAAGTACCAACTCGTTTCTGGATATGCGTGCAAGAGAAATGACGGAGATGAGGGGTCGGTAAAAAGAATCGGAACAAGCGGCAGCACCATCCCAATACCAACCATATCGAGGAGGAGCGTCACAAACAACACCGGCAATACTCGTTTTTCGAGCATGGTATGCAGTATACGCTATGTTCGCTTCTGCTTTGCTCTCTCGCTTTCAGTCAAAAACTTTTTGCGCAGGCGCACTGATACGGGTGTTATTTCGAGATATTCATCATCTGACATAACTTCAAGTCCGCGCTCAATCGTAAGCGTAAATGGTGGGATAAGTACAATCGCTTCGTCGGTGCCTGATGAGCGGACGTTCGTCAGATTTTTATTTTTTGTCGGGTTTACGGTCATCTCTTCTCCCTTTGACGTGTTACCGATAACCATGCCTTCATATACTTCAGTTGCGGGTGTTATGTATAGCACACCGCGATCCTGCAGGTTCCACAGTGAAAATCCGAGCGCCTTACCGGTTGCCATAGATATCATCGAGCCCGTAGCGCGTTTACTGATCGTACCGGTGAAATGTTTGAACCCTGTAACGCGTGATGCCATAATCCCCTCGCCCTTGGTATCAATAATGAATTGGTTGCGATACACGAGAAG